>JACKZZ010010126.1_pt1 | contig 14707 bp, 1 predicted proteins | sample 8027871 | NCBI WGS metagenome assembly JACKZZ01 (sample SAMN15724774, study PRJNA655200) | protist metagenome | isolation source: fluorescence activated cell sorting (FACS) single amplified genomes of... | place: USA: West Boothbay Harbor, Gulf of Maine | collected 2000-07-19
CAAATGGCCTTAAGAAATGCCCACTCACGTCTAGCTGCAATCGGTAAGAATTGTACTGATTTTCGTCGAGAACAAGAGGCTTTGGAAGAAGAATATTCTAAAGTGGAGCGTGAACGTGATCAATTATATAATTCTTTTGAAGAGAATGTGGAACGCGTACAGCAGCAGTCAGAGTTCCACAACCAGGCTCTAGCTCAACGTCTCCGTGCAGCAGAATCTTCAGCTGAAAGAGCTGGCCTCCAGGTGGAAGAGATCATTCGTGCTGCTAACTTAGACCAAGGAGAGATGGCACGTGTGATGGATACATTACACCAGATGATTGCAGCTAAGGACGAGGCACTCAAGAATGTCAAGTTCCTAGTAGTGAAGTTGCAAAAAACATACAACGATTCATTGGAAACTTTCTTCGCAAAGCTTAAAGATCTTGGTATTCCTGATGCTGAGCTACAGGGACTCAACTTTGTACCAGAGAAGTTACCAGAAGCTAGTACAGGTGCACCTGCAGGATTAATTTTTCGTACCCCAATTTAGACTCTGTAGCTACTCCGCTATGACTAGGGCAATAGTAGATTAATAATTAGTAAATTTGTTCATAACCAGCACTAATTCATATAGTAGATAATCTCATCCACATGCGCTTTCACGGTAGATATCGACTTAGTCACGACTCTCGAGTAGAGCTGGCTCCGACGACTTCGTGCACGTGGCTGGCACACGAGCGTGCAGGGTAGGTCGATTTATGGTTTAAGATTGTGAATAGTCTTTAATTAAGAGTATTTACGAAAACAGAATTAAAATATCACATCAATCTTGTCTCTCACAACAGAGCAGTCACGAAACACTCTATTTGAAGCCACCAGCAACAAACGCGGCTACGACTGGTGAAGCACCCGCTGCGTCAGCACATGCGATAACCCTTGGGTATGCTGAGAGATTCACTCCCAATGCACGAAGACCAGGAAATGGTGAGCAAACACTATCAAACACGGCTAGATCGGCGAGCGATGGTGCATCACCTCCAAGGAAGAATGGACCATCGGTAGATTTGCGCTCGAGTGCACGCTCGAGTCCAGCGAGAAGCCCAGCAACAGCACCCTGAAGAGCAGCAAAGCCTGCAGCCTTTCCTTCTTCAGAACCAAACATACACTTGTACATAGGTCCTTTCAAATCCTCGTTGGTAGCAGCAATCATAGCACACACAGCACGATCTTGTGCAGAATTTCCCAAAAGATTTCCGAGTTCAGCAGCATACAAAGCTGTTGCTATACTTTGGGCTAAAAGTAAGTCGTCATGTTTAATTACTGGCATTGACCCAAAAAGTTTACTTGGTACAGAGGCAGAATCAGCCTTTACCTGGGGCCATTGCTCGAATGATAGCCTATTATCCTGGAAAACTATATTTCCAACCTTAAAAGCCAATCTAGTTAAATTTGCACGACCAGGCCCATCAAAATAGGTAAGTTCAGGTGGTGAAGTGAAACTCGACATTTTAAAATTGCAGTTTTTGACGTCTAAATGTAGGGTTTCCAAGGGTTTCCACAAAATGTTCTATGGCAGATGGTGCCGGGGCCAACAACACATTGAAAGAAATCATTAAGACAGTTTTAAGTGATTATAATACTTCGCAAATCGAAAATATCATTGCTGTCATAGTATACCAAAATATATTTTCAAGTTATAGAGAGTATTGTTGTAAAGATATAGAATTCAGGAGCTTACTCGGCTTGAAGCTTGATTTAGACTGTTCAATATGCTTTCCAATTCTAGTTCACAGTCGAATTTTAATTCAGTTGGAAGTAGCAAAGCTATATTAATATCTGAAATAGAAGAAGCTTTCAGTAAAAATCGTGGTGATATTGAAAGAGAGATCGGAGGTGCCTATGGCTCTACCACTTCATCAGGACAGACTGATGAGACATTCAAGCTTTCACAATGGGCATATGAAACAGCTGTACAATTTGGAGTAGATCCACGCATGCAGGCATTAGGATCCGTTGTAGAAAATGGAAGTGCAGCAAACGTGAAGGTTCGCACCACTCGGCCTTCATCTGACGACCCTGTGCTGGAGGAACAATTTGGTGTACTACTCAACTTTCTGACTGCATGTGGATGCGAACCAGCTATAAGTGACGATGGAGCTAATAATGAGCTTAAGTCAAAGGATATCTTGCTCGCCATGAGACTTCCGGGACAAAGTTTCGATCCTCTATTGTCAACCCTGAAGGCGAGTCATCCTGTCTTGTACCGTAATCTGCAGCAGCAACCTCTTATATCTGGACAAAGTACTCATAAAAGTAATGGTAAGCTCAACAAGAAGAAACGAAGGGAGATTGTGAGTGATAACCGAGCAGCTGGCGGTGGAGGACGTCGTCGCTCTCGAGGTGGCTCTGGGACAAGCAAGGGAGATATGATGAGTGGTGCCGCCGCAGATCCCATGCAAGATGAATTTCGGGTAGCTTTGGCGGCTACTGTAGGAAAAGGAATTGCAGAAGGTACACTTATATCTTATTTAACTATAGTAGCACTGCTGCTATGTGTTCAACAACAGCAAAACCACAATAGAGGTGGGGTGAGTGTCCCAATCGCCAATGTGATTGCTGCACTATTCGAAAATCAGAGTGAAAGTACTGACCAAAGTCATGGAGAAGTAGGCGCCGATAGGGTGGTTGTGCCCAATTTGTTTCGACAGTTCCTTCTATCTGCTTTTGACTCCACAACGTGCGGTGATGCCATGCAGAGTCGTCATAAGAATACCCGAGGTAGTGATGAGGAGGGCGATCTTGTTGAGGACGATCCTGATGAGGAGGCAGCCGAAGAAGGCGCGACAGACTATCCTACACGTAATTTAATGAGTTTTGATGAACAGAGCTTTCATGTCGATTTGGATGGTACAGTAGAGACCATGGATACACAGTCTTCGCTCGATGCTTCCAACACACCTTCCTTATTAGGTAGTGCTTTTGCAGTATCTCGAGGTGGAACAAGCTACGCAGGGAGCCGAGGAGGAACATCGTATGCTGGTAGTGTAACTATTGATGACAACACAGCCGATGGCGACAGTGTTGGTGAAAGTGAAGTCCTGGCTGTCTTAGAAGAAATGGAAGGGACTGGACACGAGTCCGAGAGGATGTCTGGAATAGCGGATGGTGATCCGCGGTCATCGACACCTTTTACAGACCGTTTACCAGATGTGGCACCACTCTCAACATATGGTCCTTTTTGTCGTGCCCAAGTCCGAACAGACCTCATGAACAGTGTTGTGGTGAAGGAGACATCAGCGCAGCCTGGTAGTGCGACGATACCGGGAATTCCGCTATCATCAGTTGTAACCGCTCTTTTGACGGTGCTGTCTACGAGTGCCGACTTTGAATTAGGCATATCAAGTGCTCCTTTACAATCTGGAGCTCAAGGTGAGCGGAGTCCTGTCACACCATTGACGGAAACAATACCCATTGTCCCTTCTCTCACCGCCTTCTTGCTTCTAGACTTCATCATGGATGTCCTTACAACCGAACTGAGTCGCACTAAGGAGAAGATATCGAGTAGCGGCGAAACTAATGTTAATGAAGCATATTTGTTAGTGTGGTCAGTAAGTGCTGTTTTGAATATACTCCGCGCAACGTTAGCCACGGCCGTTGCGACTGGCACCTCACTACCTCTACTCGGTCTTGGGTCCATTGCCGCAGCAGCTGATACGGTGAGTGGCATTGTGGCGGCAGACACGACCCTGCCAAGTAAGGAAAACAGCTCTTTATCATTCGTATCACGTCTTCTACGCAAGGTAGCTGATGCAATGGGCTTCACTGATGAGGCAATAGCAGGGGAGCATGACGGAACCCTCAGCACCGTTTTGTACGGATTGCCACCTGAGTATGCACATAATATACGTTTAACTGGAATAGAAACATTTGTATCTGGTCTTAGTATTTTCATTCCATTACAATCACAGAGAGATGCGATGTTGTTGTTGCTACTCAAGTCCACCCCAACGGCAGCTGACAGCAATATGTTATCATATCGTAGTACGTCAGCACACTCGAGTGAAGAGAATGCTGCTCCAATTGGTGAGCTTGTGGTATCTACTGATGAAGGAAATCGCAATTTCTATATGCTAGTGCTTCTACAGAGATTATGCAGTGCGTTAGCGTCAGATGCATCGTGGAACTTTCACCAGACTCTTCTTATGAATACTTTGGACCGAACTGAGTGTGCAGCCTCCCTCAGTGACGCAAAGGATATTGAAGTCACTGGACCGGCGAGTCCATCCCGACCAAACTCTCGGTCAAAAGCGATTGTATCTGAGACAGAAGCAGCGATACACGTGAAGGTCAGTGTCTCGTTAGAGAACACTCTACTTTCTCGATTACAACACGCACATATCCTACGGGATATTGAGCGGTGCTCAACTCCATGCATGGGTTTGTTCTGGGGCGAACTCGAATTACTGCACAAGATACAACGAAAGCATATACAACAATTTGCTAGTAGTATGGCTGCTGTAGATGTACAAGTATTACAGTGGTCCTTCGACCCGCGGCGCTGTGGCGCAAATATCGCTATTACAGACGACTGTCGCCGCATCACACATCAAAGTGAAAAGAGCTGGAGCACAGTTGTAGCAACTCAGCCAATTCAGCCTAATACAGGGACATACGAATGGGCTGTCAAAGTGGAGAACTGCGAGAAGTCTCATGCATTTGTCGGCTTGGTGACAGCATCTGCCCCATTGGACAGCTATGTCGGTTGTGATTCCAGCGGATGGGGGCTCATTGGTACGCGGGGATTGTGGCACAATAAGGTCAAGATCGTGTCTGACTATGGAACAGGTTTCGGAACAGATAGTGTGATACATGCCCGTTACAATAGTGACGCTCATACTCTCAGTTACTCTATCCGGGGCAACGATTGCGGTGTTGCCTTCAGAGACCTGCCTAAAGAGGCGTTATACCCGGCTCTCTCTATGTTCCAACAAGGCGATGCTATTTCTATGCATGATGTGATACGACCTGCATTAGCATTAAATTCGCGCACACTGCAAACACCATTTGTTCAGTATGTCCAAATGCTCAGCGAGCGGACCAATGAGCTGCTTTCTATGGCTGACACAGCTACATGCCCTCCTGACACCAGTAAGAGCATTGCAGCGCATCCCTTTTTGGGCGTCCTAGTGCCATCTATTGCAGCATTTCTATCAAGCTGTAAGGTAAGCACGACATCAGGATTCTACCCGACCATTCAATTGCTACCTTTCCTTACAGTGCTGACACGGAAAATGGGTCACCTTTACGATCAGTCTAGTGTGGCGAAAACAAGGCATGAGCCCAGTATTCTCGGTGTGATTGCCGGGTCATGGTCATTTAGCAATCATGGGAGTACTAATGGAAACAAAGGCAGTCGTGAGTACAGTGCTGAACTAGCATATGCCACTGAGGAAACATCAGGAAACGGCAACAAAGAAGACTTTGTCACACTTAAAGGGACGGGACACGACACCATGTCTACTATGACCCTGAATGGGCAGCAAGTAGGCTGTAAACTTCGGCTACTCGAAAGTTGGACTATAGGTGCTGCTTCGCTGGTAGAAGGAGAAGTATCATTATGCGGGTCGTACTTCCGTGGCCGTGCCGTAGATCCCAGGAGTAGCAAAGGAGAGCGAGGTAGTACAATCTTGACTGGAAAGCGACAACGACTCTCTTCTTCTACTAGCGAACATGCAGATTATGTGTTCAAAACTTGCGTGTTGTTGGGAACAGCTTGTGGCAACCTCGGCGCATGTCTAGTTACGGGCTTATCCACATTAAGCACGGACAAGCACAACAGTGAACCCGTCGGAAGCCCAGTAAATGAGCTCGGACAACGTGCAGATACGGTGGAAGTGTCTGGTGATGGAGATGATAAGGGCGAAGACTCGTGTGTACAATTGCTTGAAGCAAACACGAAATGGCTACGCTCTGATTTATTGTCAGGGGGTCTACCACTCAATGGACAACTTCTGGACACGATCATTCGTGAAGTGCAGGCGTATTGCAACATCGGTGATGGCGAGGATGGTTTTGATAGAACGTCACACTACATACAGTGGTGGATGCACTCTGTTTTCCCTCTTTTTTACCAGGGAGCATCATCGCGACTAAATTTTACAAACAGTCCCGAGGCTACACCGCCTTCCTCACCGGGTAGCCCCAGGGGCACTCCTCCGATGAGTCCTAGTAGACCATTGACGGGAGATTCATTTAAAGCTGGACCCGGGCAGCTCTTAGATACCTACGCAACTCACCATACTGGACAGAGTATGTTATCCAAAGTGGGTGGAGAGCCTATGCAGCGTGCTCGCAGGAATGTCTTGGCAGCTCTTGTGAAGCACAGTGGATGCTTGCATGTGTGCTTAGCAGAGCATGATGCCCTGCAGTCACAACGTAAAAGTGACAGTGATCGTCCATATGCTCCAATTATAGAAGTTTGGAGGGCTGCGAAGAAAATAGTTGAACAGACTATTAAGCGCAAACAGGAAACAGGCCAGTCTTATGCGGCAGTTTGTGAGTCATTAGTGTCCAAGGCCACGTTTCTGCTGGAGATGCAGCCATCAGCTTCATGTTGTGATGTGCAAGAGAGCTTAACCCTGCTAGTGGAGAGTGGAAGTATGAGTAGTGGAGAAGAAATAAGCTGGCAGTCTGAAACCGTTTTTGGTGTGCAAAAAGATTTCTGTCGTTTACTTGCTTCAGCTACGGATTTTTTGCTATCGCCTATAAGGGATACCAAATGGTTGCGTACTGAAATTGTTCGTTGCTCATTGAATTGTTTAACTCGTGCCGCAGGATTTAGGGCCATGCGCCTCTTGTTTGGACAACAGAAAACAGAAGAAACGAGTATATTCGGTCGCTTTCCTCCTGTGGGATCCCTACTTCTGCAGCCTTCGGTTCTAGTGCAGCTGAAGGAAGCTATGGTTGAGGTAGCTCAGAGCCGTATGACTAGTCAAGATACCAAGACTGATGAGCAAGGTGAGATTGGTAGTGCGACTCAAACCGACAAAGTGCGATGTGGTCATTACAGTGACGGAATTCATGGTGTGTCGGCTGATGCTATGTCCGATGTGAAGCTAGCGTTTGAAAATCTATACGAGTCAATCACGCAGATGCTAGCTCGTTGTGTCTGGGCTACGAATAGTGAAGGTCAGTGTGCAGTACTAAACACATGGAGCTCATTGCTCGTACGACCGGAGGATCATTCTTTCCTCAATCGTATTGGTGTCTTCCGCATCCTTCAAACTGTTTTAGACGGAGCGCGCTTGGCTGCACGGACATTAGCTGATGCATCGTATATGATACCGAAGACCCCAGAGGCTTTTACTACTGATATTGCGAAGAAAGCCAACAAAGCTATAAGTGCACTAGCCCTTCAGGTTGTTTATAGTCTCGCGTCGCAAGTTGCGTATTCTGAAGATTCTGGCCCTACCAAAGCCAGCAGAGACTTGGCACCATCACGCTCGTTGCGGCGCATACAGAGTGGCCCAGATACCCTTAGTCGCTCACTATTTGATATGCTTTACAATGAACTGTTTATCGGAATGCGCGCACTACTATTGCGATGTCACGAAGGTGATCGCAGCGGAGCCACATCACCTGTGGAGGGGGACAGTCCCCGCACCTTAGGGCTAGGTTCACCGATACCTGTGTCGATAAAGATAAGTGCTACTGATGTCAGTGATGAAGTCCGGGATAGTGAGCGTTATATGTTCCAAATCCTTCGCCTACTCTATATTGTATCAAATAATTCCAATTGCTTGACCTCTCTATCCTCCCCAAAGTGGCTCACGCTTCTTATAGCTGGTATGGGTTTTGGAGCGTTTGGAGTACAGCGCAGAGTGATGAGACTCCTTCGAAGGATACTTGTTAATATGAAACCCAAGAATATGCGAGCTTTCGTGCCATCTCTATTCTGGAATAATGATGAAATCGTGATGTCTGACGTTCCACTTGATAACGACGATGTCGACGCATTGGTAGCAGAGCAAGACTCCTCTCAGTCAAGCTCTGATCCAAGCACAGCTGTAAGCGATTCTGAGCTCTCTTGTGCTGCGAGATTAGTATCAGCATTCTTGGAGGGTGTATCAATCATGGTTCCGCCGATCCAACTATGTGATGAACGTGCACATAGCCATTTACTGCGGGATATCCACGCACGTAAAGGGACTCGATCCTTCAGCACAGAGTGCCTTAACGTACTACGTGAACTTCAAGGTGTGCCAATATGGCGCACTGTTATTACATCAGTAATTCATCATTTCTTAGAGAATGCTGCTAACGATGCTCCCGCGCCGCTTGGATCTACTGACGGTACTGATGTCAATGAGGATTGGGCAATTACAAAGGCCAAGTTGAGTCGCTCAGCATGTCTCAGCCTTCTGGGTGGACATTTCGACTGCTTACGTATCGGAGGCATGGTACACATTCGTCCTTTCAGCCTTGTGGATACGAACAGTCCTTTTGCTACTAAGCAAGCAGCATGCTCACGAACTTCTGGCATGCTGGTATCTCAGAGCTCGTCTCAAGTCGAAATCGTTGAACTTGAAAGAGGCTACCGCCTCGAGAAAGCACCCGTGTCTGACAGCATGTCTGGTAACGCTGCTCAACAAGAAGAGAACTTACATGATAAAGTAGTCCAACAAACGGCATGTCTCACGACTTCCTTGCCAGTGAGGGCTGTCAAGATGAACGTGAGCGATGTTTTGCCTAGTTGCGACGTAATGACATTTCCCGATCTAGTGTCTTCTGACATTTTTAGTGATGTACTGAATATACTCAAAGACAAAGCTGTACCATGGGTGCGTCGCAGTCGTAATGCAATAGTAGATGTGGATCAGGGTGATACAAGTTCCCCTGTGAAAGACGTACAAAGTACAGATGAAGGTGATGCAGACAGCCCTAAACAGGACACCATCAGCGATGTCGGAACTGACGAAGGGCTTGCTGCCACAAGTGTGGGTCTAGACGCTGACGCTCTTGACATTCTTATTAACACAGGTGCATTCAAGACAGCTGCATCACTTCTTCAAAGCGGTGAATTGGCACAGTCTTTAGTAAAGGACCAGCCTGACTTCATGCTAGAGATACTTGAGTTAGCTGTCAGTGATTGTGCATGTGGCGGTTTGAGTGTCTTGGAAGCTACTGAGCAACGTTGGAACGCATTGTGGAATGCATACTGTGACACAGTTGTCACAGTGGAAAAAAATGAAGAAGAAAGCACTGAACAGCCTGAGATTGGTGCTGCAGGAGCTGGAAATGTACCTGGAGCATACAGTCCACGTGATGGTAGTGCGCGCATTCTTCAACGACTTGGTGGTGGTGACTCAATTACCCGCAGTATACTTTTAGAAGCTGCTGCAGCAGTTTCTCTTTTCAGCCCTTTTGGAGGTGGTGGAAGTCCCCGGATGGCTGGTGGTGTGGACCCAACTACCCAAGCTGCTGCTGTCTCGCAGATGGTAGAAATGGGTCTACCCCCTGAGTGGTGCGAGGTAGCTCTTCGAAGATGCAGATACAATGTAGAAATGGCTATCAACATGTGCTTCGAACATGGAGATTCTATGGCACAAATTGTGGCTGAGGATGCTTTATTGCAAAATGCTCAACAGCCTCGACAAGCTAATGCTGCTGGTGTGAATGTAATGTCGGTTCCTCGTAGATCTGCAGAAAGAAGAGGTGGTGCACAACGCGTAGCTCGCCAACAGAATGCTCAGTCTCAGACCCAAGCACTGGCTCTAGCACAGCAGTTGCAAGATATGGGATTTCCTCAGAGCTGGTGCTTACGAGCATTGAGTGCATCAAATAATGATGTTGACTCTGCTTTGAGTTACATTCTCTCTCATGGAGAGGAGCTCAATTCAACCGAAGAAGCTACTGAAGTGAATGACGAGAGCCCCAATAATGCGCCAATTTACGACCCACTAGTGGCTGTGACTGGGACATACGATGGAAAACCTGACCTTACATTAAGCAGTAAAGGGGGATTCCCCTCGATTGGGGCCAAGTCCTTCGGCACTAGCAGTGGCAAATGGTATTACGAGGTGCACCTCGTGACTGCTGGTTGCGTGCAAATAGGATGGGCTGACAGCGCGTTCGAAGCTAATGCAGATGCAGGTGAAGGAGTAGGCGACGATTCCCACAGTTGGGCATACGATGGCTGGCGATCTTATCTTTGGCATGAGTTGCCCATAGAATGGGGTTCACGTTGGTCTGTAGGCGATACAGTGGGTTGTGCGATTGATATGGACAGTAAGACTATGTCGTTCAGCCTCAATGGTTATACTGAGGAGATCGGCATGGGCTTGGCCTTCGAGGGTTTCGAGCACGCAGGTCAAATGTATCCTTGTGTTAGTTTTAACCGTAACGAGAGCGTGCGCTTCAACTTCGGTAATACCCCATTTTCAAACGCTCCTCCTCAGGATTATTTGCCTTACATCGATCATATCAACAGTGTCATTGATAGCACGAAAGTATTATGGAATCAGATGCATGATCATGCCAACACACATGGTGATAGTTCCGAGTTGGAGCCTTTTGATGACGCCTTCGAGAGAAAAGGTGCTGAATACCAATGGTCAGCTCGTTACATCACAACAGACGAACGTGTTAGTGTACCGAAGGCACCGTCGCCTTTAAGTGATTCACCAGCAGGACAATCTATTCCCGACACTCGCGAAGAAATTGTGCAGATGTTAAACGGTGTTTCACTAGACTTGTGTGTGATGTACAGTCGTGTGGCGATGTTGCGTGTCTTAGAGGCTCTTGCAGATAATATGGATCAGTCTGCCAAATCGCAGCTAATGCGCTTTTTGATGCAGTCACATTCAACTGGCGATGACCCTCCTCGAAATGGTAACGCCTTTCAAGATTTTCTAAGACTTCTCAAGATGTCTTCTGCTCATACTGCGCGTACCAAGCTATATCATATGACTATGTCTTTATTAGCTCCTACTGCTTCGCCACCTAAGAATCTGGGCACCCTACACTGTATCGGGGGTGCGCCATTATTAGGCTCACTCACGGCTTCCATGCGCAGTGCGATAGAAGTTGCTACAACGCTCAATGTACATGGTACTGATAGCGCTGCTGTGGTAGAAGCAATTCTTCTTCACATAGCAAGCGACACATCTGCAGCCACTAGCAGAGTGTATAGTAGCAACTGGAACTCTTATGAGAATGGCTGCAGTATAGCACCAGTAATAAGTATCGACGATCCTTCTGATTCAGAGGCACTAACAACGCCTAATCTGTCTTTTGCAGTGTGGCTCTCATGTCTACTACTGCAACAATTTGCCACCGAAGTGCAAGGATTTGAAAGAAATGTACGCAAACACGAACCTCTGTATGTCAAGATTGCGAACTGGATGGACCGCCTCGTTGCATCGTGGGCAACTGTTCTTCGTGCTGCAAATATTCAAGTGAAACATTGTGCTGTAAGTATGCTCTCCATGCTGTTGCAGGCTGTGTCGGCTAGCAATGGCAATCTTGCAGTATTGTCTAGCACTAATGCGAAGAGACTTGCAAGTCACATCGATGAACATAGACTGCATCAAGGAGCTATCGATCGCTTGAATCACGAGCGTGGTGCATCTCCAGTATACAGTGAATTCTTGCAGGCGTTGGTCGAGCTCAGCTCCGTCGTATCGAACATATTGGCGTTACCTGTGGACCCCACGATGAGTCCTGTCGACACAGACATGGATAGTAGTAGCTTAGATAGACAGAGCAGCACATTGGCTTCGGACGAGGATACCACTAACGCCACTGTAGACTGGGAAGCAGTTACTGGCAAGGTTTTATCAGACAAATCATGGATTTGTCTCACAGGCTCTGTACAGCAACTAGCTGTTCCAAATACTGCGAGTTCAGCTACTAGCTTTCAATTAGATAGATCAGAAATCCCTCCAGCACTTCTTCCAGGGGGGAAAGTGAGTAGAAAGGTTATAGCTGGCACTATGGAGGGACCATCATCTCCAGAACAGGCTTCAGGTTCTACAGAAACACCCACTGAGTCACCTTTGAGTGCTGATGCAACACAAGCATTGCTCGGTGACATTGCAAGTGGAGGGGGAGCATCTGGTGGCCCTGTCACACCGTCTGAAATGTTCCGCAATGCACTAAGGGAAATTATAGAAGAGCAAACTGGTTTGCGGCAAAGGCCAATGGGCACGCCAGATTCTGCCACCGAGACTTCTGCTTCCGCTGGTAGTGGTGTGACGGTATCAGAGTCAAAAATGAGAAATATCGAACGTGAACAGATCGGCACTGTTGTAGGCATGGCGGCGTGGGAAGGGGACTTACCAGGTTCAGCACGCCTCGTCCGTTGGGAAGATGATGATGATGGAGAGCCTGAGGTCGTGCGTTGGAATACTAGTGATGGAGTTTGCGACGTGACGCAGATAGTCGTCAATTCTGCTGGCAAGATAACGAAAAGGTATCCACCACCTCCAGCGCGCTCGCTTCCATCAGCAACATCAGGCTTTGGTACAGAAATGACTTTTGGTATTATTCTACGTGTTCGTGAGCTTCCTAGACAAAAGCAGGACATGGAGGAAATCTCTGCTAGAGTGACGGGTGTCCTTGAATGGCCAGACTTTGGAGCCGAAGTGCTCGTGCGTGGCTTTGTATGGAATGATGGTTCATGGACTTTTACGGAAGAAGAGCTACTGCGAGGTCCGAAGCACAGCACATGGATGGCCCGTTTCAATACCTCGGCTTGGCAACGTGGGTCATCTTTCACCTTATCGCAAAGCAACTCCAGTCTGGACCGCACTGATCCACATGCTTTGTCTCTAATCGGGAATTGCTCTTATACAGCGCAATATAACCACTCTACGATGCAGTCAGCACCGCCTTCACCGAGGGGCAGTAGCTCATCAGACAGCTCCATAGGCAGCCCCAAGCGCGACGGTGAGGTGAATGTGATCGGAAATGTGAAACTACAGAATGCATATCTTTTTCATTTTGACAATTCTTTTAAAGCTACTTCGCTGCAAACATCGCTTGACCATCTTTCAGTATCAAGAAATCCACGAAGTGGTTTAGGCAACTGTGGATGTGCCTACGGAACTGTGGGTTTCAGTAGTGGTACACACTACTGGGAGTTCAAGATTGAAGGAGCTGATATGGGTAGTGTCTTTCTTGGTGTTGCCGAAAAATACGGTATGCCAGGAAAAGTGGATGTTAATTCATTCAGGCGCGGGAAGATAGGTATGGGAATGCTAAGTAATCGTACTGCATACCGCGCTGCAGCCAGTGACGCATCTGAGCGTGCCTTCGTGTATGGCGAGAACTTTCATGCAGGCGATATTGTGGGTGTACTCTTGGATATGAATTTGGGACGTTTGTCATTCTTTTTAGATGGAGTTAAATTTGGGGAACACAACATCTCAGATTTAGGTAATGCTTTTAAAGACCTTGCTCCAGCAGACCGAGTGAAGCCTCGTACGTTATTCCCTGTGGTCGGTCTGCATAGCAATCACGACAAAGTGACAATCACTCAGAGGTGGGTGTCTTGTATAGGCACTAGAGCAGAGGATGACCTCGAAAATGTCGACAAAGCATGGAATTTATTGAATAGCTGGTCACTAGAGCGCAAGCATAGTACCACCCCCTCTAGTATGCACATGTGGGTGTATCGCGATGGATGGCGCAACTGGGTGCAGTGGAGTAACAACAACTACTGTCGTGTGCGCACTCGTTGCAAACCTACACCCATTGTTTTGAATAGAACTGCACCAGCTTGTGTCGAAGCGTCTATACGATTGGGTCTACCAACTGCGATGTTCCGTGGTGATCGATTCGTCTTCGTGCGCTCGGCTGGTCGTACATTGGAAGCAAAGGAGGAAGCCGTTATCCTCGGAGCATATCAAGGGCGATTATGGTATCGTCTCGAAACACAGCAGAGTGACGCTGCTGCCGAACTGGTTGAATCCGCAGAGTTAGCATGGTGTCTTTCTGCACCAGACGTCGAAGATATTCGATTTGAGAGGAATATTCCGACATCTCCAAGCACCAGTCCACGCACAAAAGCATTGATTGACCCACATTCTGTTCTCAATATCCCTGAGGCCATTAGAGAAATATCTTTACCAAGAATTCCTGCATACCACGGTGCTGCACTTTACATCACTTGCGAACACGGTAGTGTGATGCGAGACGGTATAGAGATTGACACTGCTGAGGAGATAGACAATATTCCTTTTGGTACGACAGTAAGAGCCATCGAACGTCGTCGTAATAGCAGCAATATCACACGGTTTAAGGTTTTATTCGGAGGCCTTGCTGGATGGATTAGTGAACGCGTTCGCGGCGAAGGAGAAGATATGATGGTTCAGTACTTGCGCCTGTCAGATGTAGAAGAGGCAATGAGCATTGAAGGGCTTAAACACGAGGCTGCCACGATGCGGTACACGGGTCACATTCTTCATGAAAATGTGAACACCCTCGAGGAAGCTATGACAAGATGGTACAAGCTGGTAGAAGAAACTGGCCACCCACCTTTCACCGCACCAGAACAAGACTTAAGTTTTGAGCGATATTTAGAACTTGCTACGACGATCAACGGCCACAAACAATGGAGTGTGGAAGCAGACATGCAGCTTTCCGAGGTAATTAGTCGTTGTGCGAGTCGTGATGGTGTCATACCCAGTAATCTATCCCCTGCCTCCGTCAAAGGTGTAGTGGCA
>JACKZZ010014437.1_pt1 | contig 14707 bp, 2 predicted proteins | sample 8027871 | NCBI WGS metagenome assembly JACKZZ01 (sample SAMN15724774, study PRJNA655200) | protist metagenome | isolation source: fluorescence activated cell sorting (FACS) single amplified genomes of... | place: USA: West Boothbay Harbor, Gulf of Maine | collected 2000-07-19
CTATTGTCAAGTGGGACGTGTCCAAGGTGATGATCATGGAGTCCATGTTCTCTTATGCTGAATCATTCAATCAACCTATCGGCAAGTGGGAGGTGTCCAAGGTGAAGAGCATGAACTTCATGTTCTCTGGTGCTACAGCATTCAATCAACCTATCGGCAATTGGGATGTGTCAAATGTGAAGAGCATGAAGTCCATGTTCTCTGTTGCTACATCATTCAATCAACCTATCGGCAATTGGGATGTGTCCAACGTGACGGACATGGAGGGTATGTTCCGTGAAGCTACATCATTCGACCAACCTATTGGCAATTGGGATGTGTCCAAGGTGATGACTATGAAGGAGATGTTCCGTGAAGCTATATCATTCAATCAACCTTTAGGGAATTGGAAGGTTCCTGCTTTCACATGGGAGATGTTTTTCGGTTGTGGAATCGATCCTGCACATAAGCCTCCATCTGGGTGTTGCATTATAGCCTGGCATAGCATTCCCATTTCCATTCCAGCAGTGGTTTATAGTGCGGCTTGCTTTACAACCTCTGCTAATGCAAGCACGCTGCTGATCTTGCCAGCAGAAGTGATAGCTCGTGCGAGTTTCAAATGATTAGACGCAATGACATCACTTTCCAGCGCACGGCATTTCCCTCCTTGCTTCTTGCTTTGCTCTTCGGTTGGCATTCTTGTCAGTTTTCCAACTTCGATCATTTCATTCCTTAGGAATGACCCCGTTTCCTTTCCGTCCACTGCCTGCATGACATCAATGCCTGCATGCGGCAAAATCAGAGCAAGTATTTCAACGCATGTAAGCTGAATAATCGCGCCGTAGTCCCACTGAGCATTGGTGTGAATCAAGCGGAATAGGGTTGATATCATAGCACCTGCATCGAAAGGCAATTGCCCTAGCCTTCCAGATGCGTTGAGAGTACTCTCTCCCACCACCTTACTAACTGCTACTTTGAGAGCGTGCAACACATGGATAGCGTGGTGAAAATCTATGAAAGACGCATTACGCACCGCGGGGTTTATTTCACTCACACTGCGCGCTGTGAGGGCTGCTTTTTGCTTCGTGTCAAGCGCAGAAGGAATAAGACGCATGTCTGCCACTAGAGCGTTAACGCTGTTAGAAATATTGATACTATTACTACCAGCGTAAGATGGGCGTTGTCCGATATAAAATGGCAAGTCATTGATTGTGGAAATGCTATCTATGGTCTTATCAATTTTCTTCTTCTCGGCATCGCTCACTTTCGTTGCAGGTTTCCGCTTGCTCACACGAATATAAATCTTGTAACCCCAATAGTGTCCAGAGCTATCAGAATGAAAGTGCAAGACAAACTTATTCGATGGAATGAGCAGTGGTGGCTTACTCGTATTATTCATTGGGCTTACAACTGCTTCTTCACTTCGCTCAGAACAACCTGGAAAATTTGAAGGGTTACTATTGTTGCCGCCATGGTACTTGTTCTCACCGTATTGATCGTTATGTGAGCTATCGGTGTAAAACCTGACATAGTCGCAATTACTCTCAGTGCAACTTCGACGATCAAAAGTTATTTCTAATTCTTCAACATCGTCACCAAATGTAATATTTTCATACGTATTTTGGCTGTCAAGATACGGGTGAGGTGATTCAATTACGCGCATAGAACTACTATAGCTGCCACCAATTATGTGTGATGGCATAAGATCGCTAGCGAGCGAAAAGGATTCTTCATAATGGTTTGTTTTCGCCGCGCTAGCGCTTATGCTACTGGAAGTTTTCATGCTTGCGCTCACTACTGTGTCGGCAGATTCTGTTGTTCCCGCATTCAAATTTTCCTGAGAAGTACTCACAGCGAGTAGTTTGCCACAATCCTCATTCTGGGCTTCCGTGTCCGTATTGATGTAAAGCGTTGTGTTGTCTCTCTCTTGGGAAACAATCACATGCACCCATTGATCAGCGGGAATGCTGATCTTCGAGCGCATGCTAACAAATGCAGCTCCACTGCTAAAACCAGCGTCCGCGTCTTCTTCCTCATCTTTCTTATCACTGCTGTCGGTCTCTGCAGCTTCGTTTGTAACAGCTTTGGGCTTTATCTTGGTAGGCATTTGATTGGAAACAAAAACATTCAAAGTCGCGTCTGGAAGAAGGCTCATCCCATACACAGACCATGGGTTTACATCTTTGTTTTCCAATGCTAAACTTTTAGGTTGAAGCAAACTAGAACCTTTGCTGTAAATGTGGCCGCCTACAGTATCGCAGGCTAGTGATAGATGCTTTCTGCGGTATTTAACAGATCCTGCAATAAAACCTATGCAATCACGAGCTTCAGTTGTCTTATTCCATTTAACAACCACAAAGTCTTCCGGACTTCCGAACTTCGCAATAAGATCAGTTTTCACATTTTTGTTTTTGTTTTTGTTTTTGTTTTTGTTTTTCACGGCATCGATTGTCACTACGATACCAATATTTCCGACACCTCCGTCAGTATCTTTCAGTTTATCTGCCCAAGCTGCATCATGGCTGCGCATAACAGTACTGCCCACGATGATAATTCCGCCGAGAATGGGAGCTCCTGCTTTACTGACACGCGTAGCTTCCTCTAATAATCCGTTTGCGGAAACAGGACGTTTTATCCAAAGCGAAAACGAGTGATTGTAGCCGCTATCAACATGAGGATGGGTGCATCCAGTGCAACTGAGAATGTCCCCACGAAGTAGCGCAGGGCCTTTCATCAGCACAGTGCCACCATTTTGCACAGGAACATCGCTTTTATAGAAAGGGACAGCTAGACTTTGCGAGTTCTCACTCAGCTGCTCCAAGTTCTTCCCCATCAAGCGCAAGAGCTTGCTAGTGAGGCCTAGGCTGAATGATTGACTCATCTTGCCAGCTGGAAAACCTAGCACCCCCGATGTAGATCCATTCTTCAGCTCAAAACAGCGTCGTGCAAGTAAATTTAGCAACTGCTCGCCTGCAATGCAAAGGTCCTTGTCGCACACACAATTCAACAAGCGCGGAAGCAACACATCTACCAATCCTGAATTTTCAAGATGCACACTGTCTTCTACTTGGTAATCGTAAGAAATAGCTCTGATACACGCTATAATGTCAGCTTTGTCAGCAAGAAGCTGATTTATATTACCTGATCCACTTTGCTCAGCTTCAAATTGATCATACAGCATGGCTGCAAACTTCACTATGTACTTAACGAGCAAGCCGAACATGTTGCGTAACTGCAAAGATTTATTGGGCTCGCATCCTCTTGCATTCGCGCTTATATGTTGCTCAGCTGCGAAAACCTTGTTTGAGGCTTCGCTGCGAATAGCTTCTGCGGCTGCTTTATAGTTCTCACGAAGAACATCTGCTAAGGATTTGACAATTTCCATCATGGAACCCCTGTTGCTGGGACGCAGAGCGGCGCAAGGTTTAATGTTGTCTCCATCGTTCACCACGGACAAAGCATTTACAGCAATACTCATGGCAATCATGCGGCATTTTGAACGCTTATTTTGCAGCTTGTGCAAAGATCTCAAACTCTTTACTGTAGAGTCTGCTTTGATTTTTGCGGCGGCTTTGGTATTATCTGTTTCATCTGAAGAGTCAATCCCAGAGAGTATAAATTGCATGATAGCGTCTAAGCGTTTCACTTGCCCACCACTGACTTTTTCAGCTAGTTGTTCTTGCTGCTGGAGTCGTTGACGGCGTCGATATGCAATCATATTACGCAAACGCAATGCTGCTGACACTTCTGACGTGGCGCTGTACAAAGAACTTGAAGGAAATCTGCCTGAACGGGGTGGAGACCGCGCCGAAGGCAACAAACCGACACTGTCTGCCTGGTTGAGATTATCTTTGGATGTGCTTAGTCCAATACTTGAGCTTCGCAATAACAGAGGCTTGGTAGGAAGAAGTTTCAAAGAAGAAACGGAATTCTCACTACTATCTGCTGCGGATGAGCTCTTTGTTCGACCCAAAGACGGGGGGTAAGGGTTTACAAACGGAGGGGATCCAACAAAGTCTGCACCTGCTGATCGGCTGATACCATTCGTTTCTGCAAGGGGTTTAAGTGGCAAATCCGGTGGCAGAGGAAGGCTTCGGCTGAGCGGAGATGCACCGCGAGGACTGCTTTCGAACACTGATGTGGAGTGATTTAGTATCGGAGGAGCCATAATAAAGTCCGCCATGTCTCCCAACCCGTCATTCTCGTCTCCAAGCGTTCTCTCTTGGCTCGGAGACAAACTGCGCAGCAGATCCACTGCTGTTCCAGCCAAAGTAGTAGAAGCTTTAATTCCTTCAGTGACGTCGCCATACATAACGCTATCGTAGTTATAAACATAAGAGTCGCATTCTCCATAATATGGAGCAGAATCTTTGTTTGGCGTCAGCAATAAAAACAAGGAACTTTCCACAATTCTATTAGAAAGTGCAAGTGTGGCTTTATCATTAGCGATTGAATTGATCTTCTCTTCTGCGGACAAATCATTTTTGTTGTCGCTAGATTCTACTAACGATGCTTTGATAAGCTTACTGAATGCTTTGCGAATGTTCTGTCCCTTTTTCCACACTTCGATGAAACGCTTAGAAGGCACTGCAAGTGCACCACCGCCATCAAGATTTGCCTGACAAGACATGTACATACTTAATAATTCTTCCTCCAGTCCATCTTCTCTAATAAGCGCACACACGCAAGCGTATACCGCTTTATTGATCGGTAAGATGTGCGAAACCTGATTAGCTTCAGGAACAAAGCGCTGCATGTATGACAAGAGCTTCGCAGGTGCAGGCCTTTGCTGGTTATTGATAAGATCCATCATGACAGTATTTGCTTTAGTGGGTTCTAGAGCCCCACTTAAGAACATGGACAGCTTTTCCTGCACCAGAGGAGTCATCATGATAGGATACATTTTCTGCTCCAAAGATTCCTCTACCTTTTCAGTTCGAAGTAGTCTCGAAAAAAGCAACGTCAACATGTGCATTAATCTATTTTCAGTCAACTGAGCCCAGTGCAATTCAACAGAAGGCATTACTCGCGTCGTTTTGAGCGTGACATTTACAGTCATTTTGTATCCCCACTCTTCACAAGAATAGTCAGATGTGAATTTTAGTGCGAAGGATGTTGTCCCACGAGGTAGTTCAAATGCGGGTTTGTTCACTCCTGGCCAGCCCTTATTTCTGTTACTGCTTCTGCTCAGCGCACGCCCAGTACATCTCAACAGTTCTGCACCGATTCTGCCTTCTTTCACGGCCATTATCTGAAGGTAATCTGCGCCGTCTTCTGTATGACAACGTGAATCAAATGTTAAGGTGATACTCGACGCACCCGGGAAGTTGATGATCTCGGAAGTGCTCATATTAGGTTGGTATGGATGTCTGCATTCATAAATCTTGGATTTGAAAGTTGTGCTAACAGCTTCACTCTCAGGAACGACTGGTGCATCTTTGATAAGATGCTCTTCTGGAAACAAATTCTTGATTTTCCTGACTGATTTATGACATGCTTCAAGTGCTTTTATCATGTCTTCAGTGTAGCCCACATTGGCAAGAAGTATATCACCTCCCTTGAAAGTTTGGCTTGCGGGGTTTCCGTCGCTAAAGTTTCTATTTCCCGTCAAAGGGCGAAGGTGAGTTTGTGCTTCATCAAATGTAAGAGTTTCCTCTTTACCATCATCATACTTGACTGTGTAGCTGTTGGCTTCTGGCCAAAATGTTTGGACAACTCCAGGTAGCCAAACCACATCAACACCATCGGCACTATGAAGTGACCGCCCATTGACTTTCTCACCCTCAAGGAAAGCCGTTCCGCTGTTCGCCTCGCCATTTGCCTCGCTGGTATCAAAAGTTTCAAGTGTAGCAATTATGCTGCTGACTGAAAACAGCAAACCTGGTAATATACGCACTAATGGAGACTTTTCCAAAATTGTTTCAACCGATGCCTTGTTTGCTGCTGCTTCTAAGGCAGCTGCGCCTGCTTCGGCAATGATTGCACATTCGTCTGTCCACACTTTCATGATGTCCATAACAGTATTCAAACCCGTGAGTTTCGATGTCGCATCTTTACCGCTTATTACAGCATCACATGCAGAACTTAGTATTGCAGTTACAAGTGGAGAAACGAATTCCATGATGCCTTCACTTATTACCTCTGTCTTGAGTAGGCTTTCCGCAGTGGCATCAGCTCGTGTGGCACTTTCCAGCCGTTGCGACAGTTCAAGCACGATAACGTCAACAAGAGATTTCATTACTTTGGACAGTGAGAACTCCGATTCTCTAACATGCGTGTCGATTTGAGTCAGCTTAATGATGAAAGCTGGTGATCGCATCTGAGTCAACACTTCGCTTAAGATGCGAGTTTTTTCTGGGGTAATATTACCTTGAGCGTGAAACTCAAGTAAATTTAGCAAGAGTCCAACCAGACTTTCCGGTGTCGGGTAATGCAGCGGAATACATATGTTGAATAACCGCAGACCACACTGGGACAGCGCGTGATACACTGAGGATTGGGGATCACTTAATGATACCGCACTTGGCTCGAATAACGGTTTATCAACCATATCATTCACAAAGTCCTTTAATTTATTACTACAACGCTTGGACAGGATTTTGAGTCTATCGTCAACACTGGTTCCGTTGATCAAAGCAGTTAAATTTGCCATCAATAATTTAATATTAGACAAAAAGATAGAGACTGCATGAGGAAATTGAGACGGGGTAAACGAGGGTCGAACTGCCGGGTCATCAGTGCTGCTCAAAGTAGATGAGGAGGAGCGCAGGCTACCATATCGAGATATACAGCTGTTAATTAAACGCCTGAATAGAGATTTGGAGCCCGGATCCAAACACAGTGCCACAGGTGCATATGGCAATCTGACACGTAAGCTGATTCTAGCGGATTCAGTTGGAGTAATATGTGAGCGATTTTGAATTGTATGTCCACCATGCGTGACAATGACATAATTTGCTGAACCAGAAAAAGCTCCTTTGCAACCTATGATGACAGCTGAGCGCGCACATAAAGCGTCGTGTTCTTTAGCACGCAGGCTGGACCGCGGTCTTAAAACAGTTTCCGCGTGAGCTGCAAGCACGCCTATGCTTTCCAATGCGCAAACCATGCGTTCTGAATAATGCATACTGCATGCATTATAATGCGAAGTGATGAGCACTATTGCACCGTGAGGGCAGGAATCAATATAATCTGCCATGGCTTCACCATTTCGTCGTACAGCGTGTCCATCACCCTCGATTATAACTTTAGGGTAGCGCGCTTCAGTATTCACAACCACAGAATTGCCCTCAGTACCTCCCGCCGGGATTTCCCGCTCCTCGTCTTCATGTATGCTCTCTTCCTCGCTACCAGATGTGCGATCTGACATGTCATCGTCATCATCATCATCATCATCATCATCATCATCATCATCATCATCATCATCATCATAAGAGCTATTATCACTATCGTTTCTTCTGCTCCGCTCATGACCTTCGTCCTTTTCCGCTGCAATGCTTGCAGAATCGAAAACAGAGAAATGCCTAACAACACCAAGCGGTAAATATGGGCTTTGCGAAGACAAAATTCCAACGTGAAAGCCACGCTCGTGCATTTCGCATGAATTCTTTGCACCACCTTCTGCACTTTCACTGTTAGCTCCTTTTTTGCTACTATAAAGGACTTGCCCCCGTACAATTATCACACTTTCTCCATCATCTACTTTGCTCCCACTCGCCCGAGATAGCAAAGTTATGGTTGTGCACGTAGAATCGTTGGTATCCGCTTCGGCTCCTCCGGCAGGAAGCGCTGGATTGAGTGATTCAGACGAAGTGACGTAAGGTTCTGCGAGCGATTCTATAAGGCAGTACAGTTTTGGCACCAGGTTGATATTAGTTCCCGGTAATGATTCCATCCAAAACAAACGACTACGCGGATTTAAACTGAATGCTAGGAGTGGTTCCGCATTGAGACTTTCACATTTACCGTTAGTGCCTCTATACAACTTCGGCCATAGTCCACTATTGCGCCACTGATACATAGTACTCGCGTACGAATCCCATGCCCAGATGAAGTTACTTTGGATATCATAGCAGATGCCAGCTTCACTTGATAGAGCGCGGTCGTCATTTGCCACTTGCACTGTGGATATAGCTTTGCCTGTAGCTACACTGAACGTCTGCACCTGGCTTCTGTACGCACAACTGACAGCAAGGTTCTGAACTGTGCCTGTCGATTGCTGCATGTGATAGTCAGGAACACTGCATAAGACAAGCTGTACGCCATTGCTATAAGCGTTGATGACATGCTTCAAACGAGGTCTGTTCAAAATTATGGCATTGCCAGCTGAAAGGGCGACTGCGGCATCGTAATCTGTAGCATCGCTTGACATTAAAAATCTCGACGCTTCTTGTTCCAAACGACATTCACTAATCTTGTGCATAACTTTATCGGCCCTGAGGGCAACAGTCTGAACCTCCAGCACTGTTTTTGCACACATGACCTCTCTCCATGCTGCGTCCAACAGGTGCTGGCTATAAGGATAAAAACTATCATCATCGCTTCCAGTAGGATATCCACTCGTGAATGTGGCATGATACGTTCGCGAGTTCCACTTAACGTAATGCAGACTGCGGCAGTATAATCCGTCCGCATCGCGATTGATGTACGGAATCATGAAAGTCACCTTGACTTGGCCAGCTTTCTGAAATCCTTCTTGGAATTGATTTGGACCAGATGAGAACTCTGCATCTACTGCATCTGCGCCTTGCGTCAAATCCTCTGAACGTGCCTTGACATAGCTGTCGACATCTAATTCGAAACTCTCACTTTCTCCGTCTCCATATTTGAATAGCAAGCCAGTCACTTCTATATCATCAAGAGTAAGTGGGCAACCCTGCACGCTATCTTTGGGTAAAAGCGCAGCATGGTCACTCTCGTACTTAGAATGCTTCGGAAAGGCATCTTCTGATTCGCTGTCACTGCTGTCTAGGCTGCCATCATCTCCAACTAATTTTCCTGAAGCATCTACGTGCACGGCAGGAATATAATTGGTCGCAATCAATCGACTGCGAATAAGTAAAAAACAATCGCCAGCAGATACAAGGAAAGGTGCGGGAAGAGAAACTGCGCGTGAGTTCTTAAGAGCTGGAAAAGCATCCTCGATATCAATCTCTCCCTCACGTAAAGCTGAGCGAGGCACCAAGTCAACTAAATACAAAACAGAAAGAGTGACGGGATCAAGCACAGCTAAACGGTCTGTCCCTACTAGTAGATGCGAAGAAAGAAGAAGCTGGTTGGTATTGGCATCGTATGCCAGCGAAGCTTGCAAATGCTTGTGAGAAAGCTCCTTCAGCCTCAAGTCAACCTGCTTCTGAGCACTTTCATTCTTGGCTTTTGCCGAAATGTTGCTCCGCTCTTCAACTGATACTGCATCAGGCATACAAGCGGATTTGTCTGCACAAGTCACTTCACTTCCAACACGAGCTGAAACGGATTCAGTAGGAGCAATGATTCTAGACTCATCAAAAAGAGGATCTTTACAGACACTAGCACTAGATTCAACGGAACTGCCTGCTATCAAAGACTGAAAAGGTTCATTACCCGAATTCAGCTTAACGCAAGCGTGGCTCCTGTTTCCATCAGCTATATAGCTATATGAATCGAGACTTGGGGAGAGCTCCACTCGGATGAACGGGTTTAAATCAAGAGACTCTGACCCTAACCCCAACTCAGACACACTAAGTATTTCAGGAGGAATTTTGTCACCATTACTTTGTGTATCAAATTGACGTCCACCGTGAACGAAGAAAACCTTCTTGGTCACAGGGTCCACACCCCACCCATAGCATCCGGTAGATAAGGTAAACGAGCCAGCCGCTTGGTCCATTCTCGTAGGATGGAGCTCAAAAACCTGCTTCGTTGAAAGTAGCCCATCTCCCAAAAGTGCCGATTCACTTGGGTAATAAGCGAGCTTGCCGTCTGTGCAATACTCAAGTTGGCCCCAAGTACCGCTGAAGCCTAGATAGACACGAGTATTGGGACCTTCTTCAACCATCACCTCGAAGAAATTGGTCACCTTCTGGTTTGTGAGTTGCGGTTTGCCTAACAAGGTCTCTGGCGAGGGAACAATGAAGTCCTTGTTGAGGTTGATCGGCTGACTGATGAATGCAATGAGAGAGGCGGGTTTGGCAAGTTTTCTTGTTTCGCATCCCTTGCTTTCGTCTTCACCTGAGCCATGATTAAGTGCAGTTAGTAGTTGAAAAGGGTTCAAGAAGCTGTGAGAGCCACTGCTATCAGCGTCATCAAGTGCGGCACTATCATTCTCGTGTGCCCCCGAACCCGCACTATTAGTATGGTAATTCTCGTCGAGATCCTCGTCATCATCGTCAGTGCTATCCCATTCATCATCATCATCATCATCATCATCATCATCATCATCATCATCATCATTATCAAATGTATCTACATCATCATCCTCGTCATCATTATCTTCGATAAAAGTCGAGGATTCAGAAGGTAAGTATGATGTACCATTACATTCATTCACGACTGAATTGCTTTCAACAACACCGCCAGCTTTCCCGCTAGAAACCGGACCGAAGAATTTAACTTGCATGTTTGAGATGAATAGACGGCAAGCCCGTGTCTTGTGCACGGTCTTAGAAGACTTTTGTACGGAAGGTGGTGGAGCAATGATGTTCATATCTTCGTTTTCATTCTCATCATCATTTTCGTCGTCCTCATCTTCGTCCTCGTCTTCGTCCTCGTCTTCTTCCTCGTCATCCTCAACGCCAAATCCGCTCTTGAATTTGTCAACGAATGTCGGGTAGAACAACTGCGTCTTCGCCGCTTCGACAGCAGGTTCAGTACAAGTGGTAGCTACGTCCACTGGTACGACACTACTGCACGTGTTATTATCATTGTCTGTGTGAATAGCTTCATCGCTGACCGCGTGTTTTAGTGTAACTAATTCCGCAAGCTGCTTAGTCAAGTTGCTATTCTTTGTAATTTCATACCCTGCAACCGTTCCGTAAAAGCCAGTTCCCACCTTGCGAATAGTTGCCTCAGAATCTTCAAAGTAGTACAATGCACTTCCATCAGTGGCCACAGTAGAACTGTCGAAAAATCGAGGAGACATAATACATTCCGCGACTAGCCTGCCGAGCGTGCGGTTGCCCGTTCCTGGGTCGGCAGAACCGTCTTTTGTGAGTCCAGCATCAGCTTTCATGGCATAAGATATTTCACTAGCCCTTTCATTGGCCTTGTTTTCCAATAAAGTTGCCTGGCAGTTGAAATTGGCGACAGACGTCTCCCGCCGAACGGTGTCTAACGAGAACCTAGTATCTGAAGTTGCTTTTTCCTTGAGAAATTTGAAAAAAGGGTCCGCGGAGTGTGGCAGAGACAGAGGTTGCGCGCTCTGCTCTCCCATTTCAAGACAGTCCAGCACATCCAAGAGCCGACTCACACTACCCGTGCTCACAGCAATAGCGAAGAGAAGCGCTAATGCATGTTCTTTTACACCGGCATTCACGCTCGACTCCGTATTTTTCTCGTCTCCTCCTCCTGCTGCGCTTCTGACGAGAATATCCTTCGCCATGCTAGCAAGCTTGTCCATATTACTTTGCCAAATCTTTGACGCATCTATCTGCACCGTGTCCAGACTAGGCTGTTTCAATGCATCTAACACAGAATTGACGACAAGTTGGAACATTTGCGCGTCAATGTTTCTGGCGGAGCTACCGCTGTTGACGCCAGCTACACCCATGCACATGTTGACAGCTACGTTCAGCAGCATGTCACCTGCAATCTCGCGGGTGTTAACAGCAGCATCCGCTCCGGTCTGCACGTGGAAGTACTCATGCTGCTCAGTGCTGCTTGCAGCGGCACGGAGGGAGTCCCCGAGGCGCTTGTAAGCAACATGCATGCGCATCAGGAGCCTCTTGCGGCGCAACGCAACCACCTCATCGGCAGCGCTAGGGGGCATAACACCCATTTTCTTGACCTTATCGTCGTTCAGCAGCTTTGCAGCTGGCGTCACTGTGGAGGAGTACAGGCTCTCTGCTTCGAGAGCCAGCTGGCTGTACTCGGCCACGCTCGGCACAGCTGGCACGTCAACTCCACCTTTTTCTCCTGTACTGTTCTTGTGAGTTCCCGACTTCGTGCATATATCTCTGAGCTTTTTGAACGTGTCGCGCTGGTAGTCTGTAAAGCTGGCTGCGAACTCAGCACTGGGGCTGCTTTGCTTTTTCTTCGAATCGCTTCCAGACTTTATCTGCCGGTTGTACTTAAAGTTTAGATTGCTAGGATCGTTGTAATCCTCATTAGTGCTGGCATACATAGGTAAAGAGTCAGAAACAGACGCCAAAAAGTTGTCATTGAATAAGTTACTAACACTGAACTCACTGAAGTATTCATCCTTCTCTGGAGTGCGATCAGAGGACAGTTCGGCCCCCATCTTCGGCAAGAGCAATAATAGGTACTGCCTCTGAACCTGAAGGCTTAGTTGTATAAAAGAATTGAAAACACTTTGAAACGAGGTTTTCTCCAGATGAGATCTTTGTGAGCTTTCGTACGCCGGTTTAGGCCTAGGGTTAGGGTTAGGCTACGACAACCACGTTAGGCGACGACAACCACGTCAGAGAATGAGCGACGAGGATATAGCCCGGGCGATTGCTTTGTCCATAGCAGAAGCCAAAGATGCTGAGCAGAGGACACAGAATATAAGTGACGAGGAATTTGCGCGCAGCCTAGCCAAGGAGCAAGATCCATATGCTGGCTACCAGAATGAGGACCAGGATGCAAGCTATGCTCTGGCCCTGCAGCTGCAGATGAATTCAGAGAAAGAGACTGATCCTCCTAGTGCAAACAGCCGTGGTATCTCGAATAGTGGTCATGGAAGAAGTGGGACAGGGCTTGGGGGCTTCATGTCCGATATGCTGAGCAGACTTGGTGGTGGTGGTGGAGAAGGAGGAGGAGATGGGAGAGGAAGAGGAAGAGGGGTGGCAGGGAGCAATATGCAAAGCTGCGCCGCAAACGACAAAACCTGCTGCATATGCAGTAACAGTAGCATCTACCGTCAGACGCTGAAAGCAGCTGGACGCATCTTTTGCCAGGAGTGCTTCCGCTGCCAAGGATGCCGCTGCATTCTCGCAGGTAAATTCTTCCAAAACGATGCTACGAAGGCAGCTGGCTATGTATATTGCGAGAGCTGCATAAAGAGCATCTTTGGTATGCGGTGCTCGTTGTGTGCTAACAATATCGCAGGCCAATATTTGCGACATTCATTTTTCGAGGACGAACGATATTGCATGACACATGAACAGCTAGAAGCAAGGCGAAAGTGCTTCACATGCAGTCGGTTGGAGCCCATGCCGGGTGTCGGCAGAGGGCTGTTTGTCGACCTTCCCGACAGCAGGGCTTGCTGCCTGGAATGCCTCTCCTCTGCCGTCATGACCACGGACGAGGCCGTGTCTCTGTATGCGGAGGCCGTAGATTTCATGGAGACACATCTAGAGCTGAAAGCTCCAGCAGGCATGCGCGAAGTGCCCGTGATGGCAGTAGATGTGCATTCCTTAAACGAACAAGCGTCCCAGGGGAGCACCACTCATGGCGGCTCTATCGTAGACTACCGCAGTGGCGGAGTGGGCGCGACTGTGCGCGGCTTGACGTTGTCACGATGCTGCGAAATAAGGCATTTCGGCTTGGGAGACATGTCTTTTTCTTTTCAGCAAGGGTTTCAGATGAGCCAGCCGCGAGTGACGCGCGTGGACACGCGGCGGGAGGTCACTGCGGTGCTGGTGCTGTATGGCTTGCCTCGTGATTTGACTTCAGCAATTCTGGCCCATGAAGCAATGCATGTGTGGCTCAAGCTACAGAAGGCTTACCCTATGGACATAGACACTCCCACAGAGGAAGGGTTGTGTCAAGTGATTGCACACCGCTTTTTGAAGCATTTGGACAAGCACGCACACGGACAGGTACTCGGAGCAGGGGCGAAAAGCGCGGCAGCGGGAGCCAAGCAGGCGTACAAGCCTTTCGGGAACCCCATACGCACTGGCGGGTTTGATTTTCATGGCTCATCTGCGCGCTCTGCGCCCAGCACGAAGGCACAAACTTCTTACCTTTCCGTGGCGGATACCGCGGCGACCGCACAGTCAAAAGCCACGAAAGTTAGCGAAGATCCGAACAGCGTCCTGGAAGCGAAGCTGCGGCACTTCTTCGTACACAGCATTGAGCACGATGCTTCGCCAGTGTATGGTGGAGGGTATCGAGCTGCTGAGCGGGTAGTCGGGGAAGTTGGATTAGATATCACCCTGGAACACGTTAGAGATACCAAGAGACTGCCAAATCTATGAGGCTCAGGTTTCGAAGTTCGATTCTTTAATTATTTTTGCTATATTTTTTGTAATTTTGTACACGATTTGTTTCCGATATTTTTGTTTCCGATATTCTCCTCTAGAGTACTATCGGACAGAGTTTGTGCTCAAACGTAGCCATTCGGAATAAGATTTACGGCCCAGAAAATTCTTGAATGAAATTTCAGCCGCCTTTGAAAGTGGCTGTTCTTTGTGCGATACAAATATCTGCCTTCTTTGCATGACGTGGTATGGTGCCGAGGCAAAACTGCAATATGCATTTCTTTCCATCTCCATCTTATCTTTCACGCTGCGTTAGCAGGAGGGCCACGAGATGGGGGACCTCGTCCACGACTGCCTCCACGCCCGCCGTCGCCTTCTCCACGCACTTC
>JACKZZ010001977.1_pt1 | contig 14704 bp, 10 predicted proteins | sample 8027871 | NCBI WGS metagenome assembly JACKZZ01 (sample SAMN15724774, study PRJNA655200) | protist metagenome | isolation source: fluorescence activated cell sorting (FACS) single amplified genomes of... | place: USA: West Boothbay Harbor, Gulf of Maine | collected 2000-07-19
AAGTTCAAAATATTAATCAAAGGCTTGTTTTTTATCAGGATGCTTTAATGAGTATGTTAAGTAACTTAATTTCATGTAATAAAATAAACATTTATTCTGGAACTAATATGAGTTTTATGAATATTTTAAGCGAGTTAAAAGAAATTAATACTTTATTAAATTCAATTCCTAATAAATTAACAATTAAAGATCTGAAAACCCATAGCTTAAAAGATGTAACTGTAAAATTATATAAAATTTACAACCTTTTAATAAAGTTCTCTAATCATATTGCCTTTGAAAATTTTAATTATATTTTGGAAATATTTGGGGGGAGCAATTGGATTAATTTTTTTAATAATGATGATGTAGAAAAATTATTATTTTTAAGTAGATTTTTTAAACCAATATGTGTATGGGATTCAGAAGAGCATAAGGAAGGTGTTCCATTTCCTGATAAAAGTGAACCAAAAAAGAAAAATGCTGTAATGGCAAAGGATTTATTAGATTCTTTATTGGGTTCAAATGGTGGTAATAAAGTGTCATCAATAATTGTTGGAGATAATAGTATGCCAGCATTCTTAAAAAGTATAAATGATTTAATTCAAACCTCACCTAAGAAAAATAAAATCAGAGATAACGAATTTAATAAAATAGAATGTATTGGTATTTTAGATAGAAATAATATTAAAATTACCAAAAATCTAAAATCAGCCAGTTTATATGAAGATAAATTTGGCTCTTGTGTATATTTAAAATTTGGTGAAAAATATATTGTCGTTCAGGGTGTTTTTAAAGATGATGTCTTAAATATTTCTAGAAATATTTCATTTGTTGATTCAAAATATAAAGAACATAAATCTTCAATGATATATAATTTATTTGATGTTCCTAAAAATTTCAAAAACAATTATCTTAAAATAATTAGTTTGAGAGACTTAGTTTCTTGTTCTTCTAATGAATTATGTGAAGAATTAAAGAAGAAATTTCATGATTTCAAGGGTATTCAAGGTAAACCATTGTTATCTTTAATTAATGAATTTTTACTAGCAAGTAAATATAGAAAAGTTGACATATTAACATTACTTTTAATGAGTAACGAAGACGACCAAAAATTAGCTTATGTATTATTTGATGTATTGAAAAGCAAGGATAAAAAGAATGTTTCAGGAGAAATTTATGAATCTTTACATTATAGCATTCGTGAATTATTGGAAGATTCACAAAAAATGGTTGAAGAAGACGAAGCTAAAATGGAGAAATTAAGTAGCTCTGATATTCCTTACGAACGTCAAATTTCTATGTTAAAAACAGATGATGAAGTTAAGTCAAAAGCAATGGAAAAGCTTAAATCTGTTAAAAATAGTTTTCAAGGAGATAACAAAGCACAATCTTGGTTAGATGGTTTATTAAAAATTCCTTTTGGAACATTCAGTAAGAATAAAATTTTAGAATTTAAATCTGAATTTATTAAGAAATTAAATCTAAAGTATCCAGAAGAAAATTTTGTATCTGATTATCAAATCTCAGAATTCTTTGGAAAGAATAAAGAAGATTCTTTGATTGAAGAATGGGAAGAGTATTTAGATGATAGAAAAGGTTACCTGAAATCTGTTAGAGAAAAATTAGATAATGCTGTTTATGGACATAAAGAAGCAAAACTACAATTAGAAAGAATTTTTGCTCAATGGATTAATGGTGAAGCAAAAGGTGCTGTTTTAGGTTTACAAGGACCTCCTGGAACTGGTAAAACATCTTTAGCTAAAAATGGTTTATCTAAATGTCTTGTTGATAAAGATGGTGAAGGAAGACCTTTTGCATTTCTACCTATTGGCGGGTCAGTAAATGGGTCTACTTTAGTAGGTCATAACTTTACATATGTTGGTTCAACTTGGGGAAGAATAGCTGATATTTTAATTAGTAGTAAATGTATGAATCCAATCATCTTTATTGATGAAATAGACAAGGTATCAGCCACTGAACATGGAAGAGAAATCATATCTATCTTAACTCATTTAACTGATGGAACTCAAAATGATGAATTTGAAGATAAGTATTTTGCTGGTATTAAATTAGACTTATCAAAAGCCTTGATTGTATTTTCATTTAATGATGTATCTTTAATTGACCCCATTTTAAGAGACAGAATTACTATCATCGAAACTAATCCGCTAACATTGCCAGAAAAAGTTCATATCATTCAAAATTATATGTTACCTGAAATTTTAAAAGAAGTTGGTCTGAATAGTTCTGAAATTTTAATCTCAGAAGATATTATTAGATTTTTAATTGAAACATATACTAATGAAGCTGGTGTTCGTAAAATTAAAGAAAAAATACAAGAAATTGTTAGAGATGTTAACTTGAATAGATTTCATAACTTAGAAAATGAAGAAGTTCCTTTTAAAGTAACTGAAGAATTTATTAAATTACTATTTGAGAATAAACCTAAGGTAAGAGTTAAAAAGATTGCCGATGAACCTAGTGTTGGTTTAGTAAATGGCCTTTATGCAACAACATCTGGAATTGGTGGATTAACCATTATTCAAGTTATGAAATATCCTGCTGATAAAATGTTAGAATTAGATATGACAGGTAAACAAGGAGAAGTAATGAAAGAATCAGTAAATTATGCTAAAAAGATTGCTTTCAGTTTATTGACACAAGAAGAACAAGACCAACTTATTAAAGATGGACAAGAAAAGAAGGCTTTTGGATTACATATTCATACACCAGAAGCTGCTACTCCAAAAGATGGTCCTTCTGCTGGTGCTGCCATGACATTAGCTATCTATTCAGTTCTATCTGGTAAAAAAGTTAATAATAAAGTAGCTATGACTGGTGAAATAGATTTATGCAAACGTGTTACAGCTATTGGTGGTGTTGATGCTAAATTAAATGGAGCTAAAAGATCTGGAGCAACTAAAGCTTTAATACCTAAAGAAAATGAAGAAGATTTAGAAAAAATGAGAAGAGAAGGCTTGTCACCAGAAGATGACACTTTTGAGGTAGTTTTAATTGAACATATTGATGAAGTTTTAAAACATGCCTTGGTATAAAATAATTCTTTTAAAATAAATATCTAATTTTTTATATATGGATAATTATTTAATTAGAAATAATTTTAAATATTTTAACAAGATTGAACATTTTAGCGAAGAAAGTAATAAAATAGTTGGTAAGTTTGATGATTATAGTGTTTATAGTAAGAACAGAACCATTAAAAGTGGAACCGAAATTGAATTTAATTTGATTGAGCCTATTTATATTACCAAAGTTTATATCTATTTTCGAGAAGGAAAAGGAAAAACAGTAACTATTAATTCTTATGATGAAGATAATAATGAAATAAATGAATTTTCAATTAGTGAAACTAGTAAATATAGTGGTGCTCAATTATTTTTTGTTCAAAAAGAAAAAGAATTATTTAATGATAATGGTAAAGGTAAAACTAAATTTCGTTTTGTAAAAAAAATTACATTAAAACTAGAAGTAAATAAAGGTGATGTTATTTTACGTAGATTTTCAGTAGTAGGCTTAACAAAAAAACAATTAGATGCTATTTCATCAAAAATTATTTCTAATGGTAGTATTTATCAAAAATTAGAAGATTGTGAAAAAGCAGAAAAAGATTTTATTAGTAACGCGAGAATTTATGAGGAAAAAGAATTTAATGAAGAAATAGAATCTTCTGGCTTTGATTTATATGATTATTATAGTAAAAAATACATAGAAATTGAAGGATCGTACAGAAATATTAAAGAATTCGATGAAATATCTGAAGATGAGATACGAAAATATCTCAGTGAAAACAAAAATAAAATAGTAGATACAATCGATAGGTATTGTCCAAAAAATATAGACGAAGACAAGAAGGATTATTCTAATAACTTACTAACAGAACTTTCATCAATTAACCAAGAACAAAAATATAGTGTATCTGAAAAAACTCAAGAACAAGAAAAAGCTATGTATGATACTACAAGTGAAGAAATTTTACCAGAAGAAGAAATTTTACCAGAAGAAGAAATTTTACCAGAAGAAGAAATTTTACCAGAAGAAGAAATAGATGACAGTTCTGAGGAATCGGAGGAATCTAAAGATACTAAAATTCCAGATATTAGTAGACCTTCAATTGAAAAAGTTCAAGAATACATGAATCAAGTTAAATTAGATTTTATTCTAAATAATTTCTACACAGATAAGTTTAAAGTTATTTCTTTTGTTCATAAAAAAGAAGCTGATAAAACAACTTATTTGACTAAAACTGATACAATAAAAGGAAAAATAGATATAGTAATTGAAGATGATAATAAAAAAATAAAATTAATAAATCCATTATCTGTTACATTTACATCTGGTTATGCTATAATTGCATATATAATTATATTTATTTTAATTATAATTTTGATAATTAAATAAAAAATATAAAAATTTTTTTATCATAATTTATATAAATGGATAATTATTTTTATTATAGTAATGTATCAAAAAAAGAAGACGTGATTGAAAGTTTTGCTGAAAATAATTTGTATGAAAATTTTACACAAGAGGGTAGTGAACCTTTAGCTCCGACTAAACCACCAAAAAGTTGTTATGTTTATAGTAAATCAGGATGTAAGAACCACCCAAATTCTAATGCAGCAAAAATTTTAAAAAAAGAATGGGTTCGTGATACATGGGGAGAAAATTCACCTGAAAAAGATGCAGGTTCAAGTGAACAAAATTGTGCTGCACGTGTTAATGATTTCAATGAATGGTGTGGTGGAGATGACTTTGTTTCTCATTACATTCCAGAAAATCCACCAAAAGAGGAAGAAACTCCTGTAGAAGAAACTCCTGTAGAAGAAACTCCTGTAGAAGAAACTCCTGTAGAAGAAACTCCTGTAGAAGAAACTCCTGAAGAAGAAAATCAAGATGAAGAAAATCAAGATGAAGAGTCATCTGAATCTGATGATGCTCCAAGACCTCAAGTGTTAGCTAAAATAAGACCTGATATTGATATTAAATATCTAATGTTAACTGCAGCAGAAAGAAAAACAATTGATGAAGTTGTATCAGCAGTATATCCAACTTTTATATTATTTAATTATGTAACAACTAAATTTGATATTATTTCTTATAGATATAATATATCAAGAGAATATACAACTTTTTCAGTAGTAGTAAAAACAAATAAAATGTATGAAAAAGAAGATAAAAACGAATTGTTAACAATTAAAAAATTCCCTGATGGTAAAACTGAATTAGTAAATCCTAGAAATATCTCATTTACTTCTGGAATTGCTGTATCAATATATTTTATTGTATTAATTATCTTACTTATTATGTTACTTTCATAAAATATTAAAATAAATTTAATTTGATTTTAATATTTCTAAATTACTATATAATGGATAACTATTTTATTAGAAAAAATTATAAATATTTTGAAAATATTGAACAATTTAGTAATGATAATCTTATAAAGCATATAAGACTTAAGTTTACCAAAAAGAAATTAAGTATCATTGAAATTCAACTTTGGATAGATAGTAAAAATATATTTTTAGATACAAAACCTGAATATAATAATACTGATTATATTTTGAATAATAATGGACCAGTAAATTTGGTTGATGAAGGGAAAAATTTTTTTTCAGCAAGAGAGAGTGATTATGTTCATGAAATAGTATTTACACCAGAAGAAACATTTACCTTAAATCAAATAGAAGCCTTGGTAATTTATCATAATAGAAATGAAAATTTAAATGGGTTAGATTTAGAATTTTTAGACGAAAATAAAGATATAATATACCAAGCTAAAGAAATAATAAAAGATAGTGAAATTGCTTCGCAAAAAATATATACAAATTATATTTTAAAAGGGCCATCATATGATAATCATCCTATATCTAGTCAAATAATTAGAAGAGAAAATAGTGATATTTTTAATGATTCATATATATCAGTTGCTAACCCTAACCCTAACCCTAAAGGAAGTTACTTTTCATATTTTAATGATATAATTCCAGTTGAAGAAACTCCTGTTGAAGAAACTCCTGTTGAAGATACTCCAGTTGAAGATAATCCAATTGAAGATACTCCAGTTGAAGAAACTCTTGTTGAAGAAACTCCAGTTGAAGAAGAACCAGTTGAAGAAACTCCTGTTGAAGAAATTCCAGTTGAAGAAACTCCTGTTGAAGAAACTCCAATTGAAGAGACGTCAGAAGAAATTGTAGAGGATGAATCTTCAGAGGAAACTTTAAATACTGAAATAAAAGAAGAAGTTATTAAAAAAGATAATAAATTAATGTTAATATCTATAGCAGTCATAATAGTTTTATTTATTTTATTTTTACTTTATTTTATTTTAAAATAAAAAATGATTTAAATCATTATCACTATTTTACTTTAATATCATGAATAAAATAGTTGATAAAAATATTGGCTTACCATGGATAGAAAAATATAGACCATCTAATACAAATGAAATATTGTTAGATCCTTTTCTTTTAGAAAAAATTTATAAAATAATAGAAAATAAATCTGTTCCAAATATGATATTAACAGGTGAGCCTGGTACGGGTAAAACTTCAACAATTTTAATAATTGCTAAAGCACTTTATCAAAATAATTATAGTGAAAATGTTTTAGAATTAAATGCATCTGATGATAGAGGTTTATCTATCATAAACAATACAATTATTCCGTTTTGTCAAAAAATATCTAGTAATTCTGAAAAGTTAATTATTTTAGACGAAGCAGATAGTATTACCAATAAAGCACAAAACTTGCTTAGTAATATTATTGCAGAGTTTAAAAGAAACTGTAGATTTGTATTTATTTGTAATGATTCAACAAAAGTGAATGAAAGTATTCAATCAAAATGTATGATCATAAATTATCCAAAGCTAAGAAATAATTTTATAAATAGTAAGTTAGAAGAAATTTGTAATAAAGAAGAAATTAATTATACAGACACGTCAATTAAAGAGCTAGTTTTTGTATCAGATAATGATATTAGAAAAGCAATTAATAATTTAGAATGTATTAAATATACTCATGGAAATTTGACAATAGATAATATATATAAACTATTAGATAAACCAAAACCTGACTATATAAAAAATATTTTAGAATTATGTTTAAAAAATAAGTTTAATGAAAGTGTTGCTGAGCTAACTATATTATATAAAAATGGATATAATGCCAGTGATATATTATTAACCTTTTTGGATTACTTAATAAAGAAAGATAGGGATATTGAATTATCTGAACAAAAAATTATGGAACTGTATAAAATTATAAGTTTTAGTTATATTAAAGTAAATGAAGGTAATGATTCATTATTACAGTTAATTGGATGTTTATCTAATATTTATATAGAAAATAATTAACCAGGAGGCATTAATGTTTTATCAATTTTGAAACAGCTTTCATCACTTAAGATCATATTATCAATAGAAGAACCTGGTGCTACTAAAGGAAGGCATAAATCGGGTTCAACTTTAAAGTCGCATATTATAGGACCATCATATTCTAAAAAATATTTAATAGAAGATTTTAAATTATCTTTATTATTACATTCTATTCCTTTAATACCAAATGATTCAGCTAATTTTACATAATTAGGATTTCTCCCTAAATCTGTAGCAGTATATCTTTCATTATAAAATAATTTTTCCCATGCTTTTACCATTGATAGTTTTGAGTCATTCATTATGGCTATTTTAACAGGTAATTTATAATCATTAATTGTTTTTAATTCATGTAAGCTATGATTAAATGACCCGTCACCATCAATATCAATTACCAAACTATTTGGATTTGCAATTTGACATCCAATAGCATAAGGTAATCCAACTCCCATAGTCCCTAAACTACCTGATGTAATAAAAGATTGTGGAAATTTCCATTTGATAAATTGAGCTGCCATCATCTGATGATTTCCTACACCAGTTGTAATAAAATAGTCATTTTTCATACTTTTTAATAAGTAATTATTTATACCTTCTACTACTTGTTGTGTTTTTAGTTTATCTGTTTCGATATATTTAAAAACATATTCTTCTTTCCATGAATTTATTTTAGTAATCCATTCATTTCTATCTTGAAAAAAAACATTTGGTGTTATCTGCTCTAAAAAGTCAAAACAATCTAAATTATAATTGTAATGAGTATTAATTATATTACCTATTTCATAATTATTGATATTAACGTGTATTATACCTCCTTTTCCTTCTTGATGTGCTTGAAATGCTTTTGGAGCAAATGTATCTATTTTTCCAGTGATTCTATCATCAAATCTTGTTCCTAAGGCAATGATAAGATCAGCATCTTGAATAGCATAATTAGCTGCAGCATTTCCATGCATTCCTAAAAATTGTAAAGATAAATTATCAGTTTCATCAAAACATCCCATAGCATGAATTGTAGTTGTTACTGGAATATTAGCCTTTTTTGCAAATTCTCTTAATTTTGTATAGGCAGGATTGCATCCTTGACCAACTAAAATAATAGGTCTTTTAGAATTATTTATTACCTGACAAATTTCTTCTAAATTTTCAATAGCATATATTTTTTTATTATTAAATTTTTCCTTTGTCTTATAATTGTTATCTTTTAATGTTGCAGAAGTAATACATTTTGGTAAATCCAGATGAACTGAACCAGGTTTTCCTGATGTAGCAACACTAAAAGCTTCGTCAATAACATATGGCAGTTCTTCAATATTTTGAACACAATAAGACCATTTAGTAACAGGTTTACTCATTTCTACTGAAGGACATTCTTGAAAAGCGTGTGTGCCCATTGACGCTAATGGAACCTGACCTGAAAGTAGAATGAAAGGAACTGAATCATTCATTGCATCAGTCAAAGGAGTCAAACTATTAGTAAAACCAGGTCCAGAAGTTACTATTGATATACCTGGTTTTCCAGAAGATTTTGCATAGCCAGCAGCAGCATGACCTCCTGTTTGTTCATGCGATGGTAGGTAATAATTAATATCACCTTGATAGAAAGCATCGATTAAAGGCATAACAGCCCCTCCTGTTGATATCCATACATCTTTTACTTTATTTTCCTTTAATTTATTGTAAATTATATGTCCTCCTGATAATCCAGAATATTTTCTAATTAATTTATTCATATACTTTTAATTTATATATTCTTTTTAGATAAATTAATTTTTTTTGAAAAGTAAATATTAATTAAACATATAAGTATTAATAATCTTAATGAAAACAAATTTAAATAAGTATTCGAAGATTTTAACCCAAAAGAAACAGAATGCTTCCGCACAAGCTATGCTTTATGCTTTAGGATTAGATAAAACTGATTTGAATAAACCACAAATTGGTATCGGAACAGTATGGTTTGAAGGAAACCCATGTAATTCAAAATTAGACATATTATCTAAAAAAGTTAAAAATAATCTTAATAAGAATAATTATTTAGGATTACGATTTAACACTATTGGGGTATCTGATGGAAAAACTATGGGAACTGATGCTATGAGATATTCTTTACCATCTAGAGAACTAATAACTGATTCTATGGAAACAATGATAAATGCTGAGCATTATGATGGATGTGTTTTAATTCCAGGATGTGATAAAAATCTACCTGCAGCAGCAATGACTTTAGCTCGTGTAAATAGGCCTGGTTTTATTATATATGGTGGTTCAATGAGACCAAGTTATTTAGACAATAATAAGCTAGATATAGTTTCATCTTTTGAAGCATATGGAAAGTATATCAAAGGTGAAATTTCTGATAATGAAAGAGAAAATGTAATTATGAATGCATGTGATCAAAAGTGTGGTTCTTGTTCAGGATTCTATACCGCAAATACCATGGCGTGTATTTTAGAAGTAATGGGATTAACTCTACCTAACAGTTCTTCTAATATGAGTTTATCTTCAGAAAAGTTTAATGAATGCCATAATTCATTCGAAACAATTAATAACCTAATGAAACTAGACATTAAACCACTAGATATTATGACTAGAGAATCTTTTATCAATGCTATTAAATTTTTAACTATCATTGGAGGTTCTACTAATGGCGTAATTCATTTATTAGCAATGGCTAAAACTGCAGGAGTTGAGTTAAGTTTAGAAGATTTCAAAAATTATGAATATTTACCTGTTTTAACTAATATGAAACCACATGGTATTTATGTAATGGATGACCTATATAAATTAGGAGGAACTTCTGGTTTAATAAAATATTTAATTGAAGAAGATATTTTAAACGGTGATTGTATGACTGTTACATCCAAGACATTATATGATAATGTTAAAAATGAAGATAAAATTGATACATCTAAAAATGTTATTATGCCTTTAGATATTCCATTTAAATCTAATAGTCATATAAATATATTGTTTGGTAATATGGCACCTAATGGTTGTGTTTCTAAAATATATTCTGAAAATAAAAAATTTTCTGGAAGGGCTAAAGTATTTGATAATCAGGAAGACATGTTAAATGCTTTAGAAAATGGGAAAATAACTGAAGAACACTTTATTATTTTACGGTATCAAGGTGAATCGACAGGATGTCCTGAAATGTTAACTCCAACTAGTGCTTTAGTCGGTTATTTTAATTCAAGAGGTAAAAGTTCTATTCCTCCTTTTGCCACAGATGGAAGATTTTCTGGAGGTTCAACTGGTGTATTAGTTGCACATTTACCAGATGCTTATAAAGATGATAGTATAACAGCGGTTATTCAGGATAATGATGTTATAACATTAGATTTAAATTATAATATTATTAGTCTTAAAGTATCAGAAGATGAAATTAATAGAAGAAAGAAACTTGTCTTAAAACCAGAATTAAATTTAGATGGATATTTAAAAAAGTATAAAAAATTGGTATCGAATTTAGACACTGGATACATTACATAAAACAATTTAAATTTTTTCTGAATTTATTTAATGGGAAATTATTTAGTTAAGGAAAATAACGATAATATTATAAATGAAAGTTATTTAGGAATAAAAATTAAAGAATCACTAAAACCTGATTACAAAACAATTAATGAAATTATTAATTGGAATATTAATAATAGAGATGAACAAAAAGTTATACCTAAAGAGACAAATATTGATTTAGTTGAAAGAAGCTGTTGTTTAGGCCTAAATAGTTCAGATAATTTTATCACAGTTAAAGTTCCAAAATTAGAAGAAGATGGAAGCTTTAGTTTTCAAAAACTAGGCTACGAAATGATAAATGGTAAAGAAGAAGAAGAAGAAGAAGAATTTAATAATTTATGTAAAAAAATGGACTTAATTCCTGGTCAATCAAAATGTAATAAGTTAATGGTAGACAAATGTGCTAAAAGTTTATATGATGCTGGATGCATGGAATGTAAAGAAAAAAGTAAAGATTCTTGCACTCCAATATGGAGTAAAAACAGTAGATGTATTCTTCCTGATAAAAGTTTAGCATATGGTAATGAAGAGTGTGCTTGTATAAATTCATTTTCTGGATTCACCTTAAATACTAATCCTTCTTCTAGTATAAAAACAGAATGATAAATATTAATGATAAAAGTAATTATAAGATAAAAGGTTCTATTGCTGAATTTTCAAAAGCCAAATATTTTCCCTTTTCGCGCGAAGGTGCTGGTTATAGTCAATACAACAACCAAACAGAGACTCATAAACATTCTCATGAGTTAATTTCTCAAGGAGGAGATAAAGCACATAATAACATGCCACCATATTATGAACTTATTTACATAATCAGAATTAAAATCTAAGGTCTTAATTGTCTTAGAACTTTAGCAGTTTGCCATAGTTCTTGAGAATCAATTTCTTTTAGTTCTTTATTTAGTTTTTCTCTATAATCAACAGATGAATTTGTTTTAATAACTATATCTGCTTCAGTACCATTTTTAACACTATGGTAACATTCTTCAATTACTGGTTTAATTACTTTCTCAAATTTTGGTGCCCAATCTAAAGCACCTCGTTGAGCTGTAGTAGAACAATTAGCATAAAGCCAATCCATTCCTTGTGCTGATATTAATGGAAATAAACTTTCAAGTGCTTCTTCTACAGTTTCGTTATATGCTTCAGATGGACTATGACCTTGTTCTCTTAATACTTTATATTGCGCCAAAAAAGCACCTTGTATCAACCCCATCAAAACACATCTTTCACCCGTCAAATCACTATAAACTTCTTTTTCAAAGGTAGTTTCAAAAGCATGTCCACAACCAATTGCAAAAGCTAAAGCTAATGTCTTTTCTCTTGCTTTACCTGTATAATCTTGATGAATTGCAAAGGATGCATTAATACCACCTCCATTTATAAAATGATTTCTAACTGTGCTACCAGCGCCTTTTGGTGCCACCAATACCACATCAATATTATCTGGAGGAATAATATTTGTTTTATCTTTATAAGTAATACCAAATCCATGAGAAAAGTATAATGTATCATTCTCTTTTAAATGAGGTTTAACTTTATCCCATTGTTGAATTTGACCAACATCTGATAACAAATATTGTATAATATTACCTTTATCACATGCTTCCTCCATTTCAAATAAATCTCTTCCTTCTTCCCACCCTTCTTCCAAAGCAAGGTCCCAACTAGGTCCTTTTCTTAATCCTAAACAAACATTAATATTATTATCTCTCAAGTTTAAGGCTTGACCCCTACCTTGAGGTCCATATCCAATTACACTTACCATTTTCTTACTTAAAATATTTCGACATTTTTCAAGCGGATAATCACTTCTTTCCATAATGTGTTCTTTTACTCCATTAATAGAGATAGTGGAAATATTTTTATTTTGACTAGGTCTGAATTGTTTTCTAAAAAATCTGGATAACATTAAATACAATCAGTAGTTTGTATTTAAACCATTATCTATACTATATAAGAATATAATAAAGAAGATTCTAAAGTATCTTTATTTAATTTAATAAAATCAAAATTATTTTTCTTCAAATGATAATCTATTTTAAAAATATTTGTTGGATTACTCACTTGAATTCCTATCAATACATTCCCAAATTCTTTATTTGTCTTTTTAATATATTCAAAACGACAAATATCATCATTTTCTCCAAGTATGTTATTTATAAAAGATTTTAATTGTCCCGGAGTTTGAGCGAATCTAACTAAATAATAATGTTTCAATTGTTGATAAATTAAACTTCTTTCCATAATTTCTGGATATCTAGAGACATCATTATTACCTCCTGATAATACACATACTACATTTTTCCCTTTTAGTTCATTCTTATCAAATAAATCTAATGCTGCTAATGATAATGCACCTGCTGGTTCTGCAATAATCCCATCATTTTGATAAATATCTAACATAGTTTCACACACTTTTCCAGTTTCTACAATTTTAATACCATTTAGATTTTCCTTACATATTGGAAATGTAATATCCCCCACTTTTGAAACACTTACTCCATCTATAAAATTATCATCTATTTTTATTTCTACTACTTTATTTTTTATAAAAGCTTGATTCATAGAATCACAATCATATCCTTCCACCCCATATAAGATAGCATTTGATTTATTTAAGTATTTATTAAATAAGGAAATACCTGACATCATACCACCTCCTCCGATTGATCCAATTATTATATTTGGATCAATTTCTTCCATAATTTCAGAAGCAATAGTTGACTGTCCTATAATTGTATCAATATCATTATAAGGATGAATAAAAGCTTTATCCTTATTATTACAATAATTTAGTGCTGCCTCTAAACATTCATTAAAATTCTTACCAATTTTATAAACATTACAAAATTCACCTCCAAAATACTTTATTCTGGATTCTTTTTGAAAAGGTGTTAACTCTGGAATAAAAATATCAGCTTTAATTTTTAGTTTTCTACATGTATAAGCTACTCCTTGTGCATGATTACCAGCACTAGCACAAACAACACCTTTCATTTTATTATGTATATCTAAATTATTAATCTTATTAAAAGCACCTCTGATTTTAAAGGATCTAACTTTTAATAAATCTTCCCTTTTAATATAAATATTACTATTGTATTTAGCTGATAGTCTAGAGTTATATTGTAATGGTGAAGGATTAATTATTTTATATATATCATTTTTAGTAGTTCTTAATTTTTTTGAAAATAAATTAAAATTCATCTTTATTTAAATTGACTCAAAACGTTTTTAGATAACTTTACCTGAATTATCTTATATATTTCTATTAACTTATTTAATTTACTTTTAAAATTAATATAATCATCTATATCATCACTTTCTAATAAACAAGTCAATGTTGACTTGAACATTTCTGTTTGAACTAACTTATCTTTCTTTAAATTTACAAATAAGTTTTTAAACTTGTCTATGTTTGATAAATTATTAGAAAAATATATATCTATCAAGTTAGTTGTAAATGTTGAAATCCTATCAGAATCATCTTTATATAGATTTAAAAAATCCTTCACTTCATCAAATTCTTCAATCAGTAAATATTCCTCCATATTTTTAATTTCAACTTCATAATCAGAGACATCTTCTTCTATCTCTTCTATTTCTTCTTCAGTTTCATCTTGTAATTCTAAATCATATGAAATATCATTAGAATCTAATAAATTTTTTAATAAAACAATGTATCTATTATTAATATCTTGATTTAACTTGTTAGTTAAATCTTCATTGTAATTACTAATTTTATCATACTTTTTTATCATTTTATTGCTAAACCAATGATAAATATCCGGAATTTTATT
>JACKZZ010021167.1_pt1 | contig 14701 bp, 9 predicted proteins | sample 8027871 | NCBI WGS metagenome assembly JACKZZ01 (sample SAMN15724774, study PRJNA655200) | protist metagenome | isolation source: fluorescence activated cell sorting (FACS) single amplified genomes of... | place: USA: West Boothbay Harbor, Gulf of Maine | collected 2000-07-19
GCGTCAACTGGGGCGTCCCCATCTACTTCAGTCTGGCTCTTGCTCTTAACCGGGATCGCCTTCGAATTCTTCCTCTCGTAACCCTTCTCAACGTCGGCGATCATACCCTCATAAAGGCTGTTGTGAGGCCCGGTTAAAGCGGTAATATGGGCCTCCACCTCCCGCTCTCCCTCTCCATCACCCTTGTTGGTGGGATTGTTAGTAGTAATCGTCGTAATCGAGTTATAAACCGCCTCGACGGAGGCTCCGAGCGCTCTTCGAACCTTGAGAGAGGGGTGCTTCAGCAGCCACGGAAACGATTTCAAAGAGCTCAGGAGGATCTGATCCAGGTTCGCTCTTGCGGTGGCCTTGGTCTCGTAGGTTCCCCGAGGAGAACGAGAATCGAGCAGCAGTTTTCTTGTGTACTTGTCCAAGAGCTGGAGGACTGAGAGTAGTTGGATTTCTTCTTCTAAAGCGGACTTCTCAGCCCCGGATTCCGCCGCTTTCCCATCCCCCGCCAAGCGCTCCCCAATCCATTTCTTCACCGTCTCCGTATTCGCGGGACCGTCTTCGGAGCATCCCAATTGGGCAGCGGCCTGCAGCACCGCACGCTCCCGTTTTACGGTGTCCAGCTGGGGGTCCACCGACTGACAAAGAAGACCTTCCACCATCTTCGGCAATTTACTATAGGCTGAAGCTACGAACTACTCACTTTCAACTTTGGAAAATAGTCTTCTTGACTCAGACTCTTATCAAGGAAAATTAGAGTGTAGTCTGACTCTTAAGTACCGCTACACTGAGCCTAGAAAATGCCTATTATATCGAAGGAGGTATCGAACGAGACTTCTAGAAAATACTCTAGAATAAATACTCAACCGCAGAATAGCCAAATACCGGTGGCCTGAGGTGATGGTTTTTGATAAAGAAGGAATTTAGAACGTCATGTCAATCGAACAAAAGAATGAGAGAGGTCGCTTCGTAATGCCGTGGCGACCGATGATTGTGCGTAAAGTGGTTGTGACCGGAATAAATACGCCAGACAGACCGCGAAAAAAGACGGAAAACGAAGACAGCGATGTGACAGGGTGGTACTGGACGCCGACAAAAAAAATTAAAATACAACGGGTTCTCGAAAGCCGGCCGGTCTTAGACAACCGTCCTTGGTTAGTGCCGAGCCAGCCCGCGCGAACTCTTGATGACCTTCGGCCGACAAATGAGAGAGGATCCGAATGTCAACCGGATGCGGCTGAGCCTCCCGCCGGGTGCTTTGAAATTGAGGTTGTGAAATATGGTTGGTGTTACTCGTAGAATAAGGTTGACGGTACTGGATACCGCAGGGGGATCGAAAAAGTTCTGGGGAGAGCCCTTGCCCCAAGGTAGAATCTCCAGAGAGATCCTGAAAATTGTATGTTCTAGGAGAGCAGTTGCTCCGAAGTTTCCTGCCGCTCACTCCCCATTGTCTCCCCGAGCCAGTAGTAGTCGTAGTTGTAGTTGTCTCCGCCTTCTTAACGAAAAAGAAGATCATGGCTCCCCAGGAGGCGCCGGCTCCGCCTTCTTAACCAAGCAGCGGATCATGGCTCCCCAGGAGGCGCCGGCTCCACTTTCTTCACAAAGTAGAAGATCATCGCGATATCTGCGCAGATCCCGAGAAAAAACACCGCCAGCAAAATTCTCTGTATCAACCGATACCCGGCGAATGCCTTCTCTGTTTGCGCCCTTCGCGCCAAAGCTTTGGTCCGCTGTTTATCAGTGAACTGGTTTTCGATTTGGCTGTCCGTGAGAGACGGGCCATCCGGTTTCTCCACCACAAAAGGCAGGAACTCCGGATAATAAAAATCCCCGATTTGCTCGGCTGCGGATTCTAAACCGCCCGATTCAGCTTTTTTCGCCTGTTTCCGCCTCTCCTTTTCAGCCTCTGTTAGCTTCTTCGGCCTCTTAACCTTCACCCCCGTCTGACTGTCAACCACACTCACCAAAACCGGGATCCGCTTCCCTTGTGGGTCCCGGACGAGGTTGCCATCCGCGTCTCGTTCCCACTCGGTGTCGGAATCGCTGGAGTCGGTGTCGGAGGACTGCCCCTCAATATGCTCAAAGTCAACGTTCGGGCCCCACACAGGAGAATCTGGACCCGGAACCGGAGAACCCTCACCCGGGGGCATCAGAGGGTCCGAGGGATCCGAGTCCAGAACGTTTACCACCGGGCTTGCGGAACCATCCCCGCCGACACCCGCCCCATCACCATCCTGCCCCCCGGCATTCGCGGGCGACTCGTCCTCGTCCGAGTCCCAGCCGAAGTCGTCTGTTGTTTCCCCCGCCGCGGCTTTGGCTTTGGCCGCGGCAGCTTTGGCTTTACCGATAGCGGCTTTCGCGGCGGCCTTCTTCGCGGCAGTAGCTTTAGCGGCCGCCTCCGCCTTCACCTCCCGCGCTCGTTCTTTTGGGTCCTGCTCTCCTCCCTTCCTCCCTCCCGGCGGCGTATTGCTGCGACTCCTGCTCCGGGAGCGACTCCGACTCGGGGCGCGGGCCGGACTCGCCGGTCGGGGGAGCGCGAAGCCCTGCGCGGGAAAAAACTCCCCGGGACTGGGACTGGCCGCCTCTTTATCGGAAAAATCGCTGTTGGTCCTCGATCTAATGGGGTCCAAACCAGGGGGCGCCACCGCCGGAATCACACTCCGCCTAGATTTGCCTCTAACACTCTTGCCTGGACTGGACTTCGGCGAAGGCAACGGGACCTCATCCGCAGAACTCGGCGGAAGGGGGCCGATCTTTACTTCATTCATGAACATGAACGCGCCTCGTCTCTCCCCACTCCTGCCTCTCTTCGGATCCGAATCACCCGGAACCTCAGCTTCCTCCCATTCATTGACGTCCCACCCTCCCTCGGCCCAGTCCTGTTCTGGTGCCCAATCCCCGTTCTCCCAGCCCTCGTTCCACTCCTCGTTGTCTTCTTCCCCGGCCACATCCTCTTCTCCGCCACCGTGATACCCCCGATCCACAACGTGGTCCTCCAGTTCCAAGTTAACCTCCGCCAACGGATCGATGTCCCCCCCAAAATCGTGCTCGAATTGGTCGCCTCCGAGGAGGATTTGCTCCTGGAGCATCAGCTTATTTCTACGCTTTTCGTCCCTAGCCTTAGGCTTTTTGGAGCTCTTCTTCTTACTAGTACTGGAATCCTTACTATTAGAGTCCTTACTAGTAGAGTCCTTGGACGAGTCCTTGGACTTAGAACGTTTTTTGTCAGTGGAATTACTCCGCTTAGACTTGTCGGATTTCGTCTTCCCGGTTTTCCCCTTACCCGGCCGCGAACTTCCACTAAACCCGGGCGACAACGAGCGCTCCCTATCCCTTCTCTGCGGAGACCGGAGGCGTTTCCCCGGCGAAATCGGGGAAATCGGCTGTTTCCCAGGCGAAATCGGCTGTTTACCGGAAATTAGTCCTGGACTGGGTCTAAAAGAGCCCGGCAGGCCCATGCTCGTCAGGAGATTGTTCCAACCGAAACCGGATTGCTGTGGCGACTGGCCGCCCTTCCTCTTCGCAGCTTTATCCTGCAGTCTCTGCTGTTTAGGGGATAAAACGGGGCCTGGGCTCTGACTCGACTCATTATTGTCCTTAAGACCCCTCACTTGTTTTCGTTTTGGTTTCCGGTCTCCGCCCGCGGTAATCAACGATTCCGTGGGAGGTTCCCGGCCATAATCCCGCCGCACAAAATCATTATGATTATCTTCCGAACCCGCACTCAGACTGTGACTACTGTAAGTCTTCCTCTCCCCTATTTGCCGATAGAGACGGTTGGGATCGAACTCGGAGGTCCGACCCAGGAGGGCTTCCTCCTCGGAAAAGCAATTTGAAGAATCTGAGTCAGATTCCGATTCTGACTCAGATGCAGACTCCTCAGCTACTTCAGAAGACGATTTCGACTCAGACTCATCACGACGTCGATCGGACTGAGAGTGCCGGTTTAGAATCAAGTCACCATCAGCCTGGGTCTCCGAATCGTCACTTCCCTTTTCGCCCCCGCTATAATCCCGCTGTACCCGCCGTCTTTTCCGCTGCAACCCCGACGATCCCGAGCCCAAAAAGGGGTTCCGCATCCCACCCGCACCGCCCGGTCTACCAGCATGCTGCGGACTGAAACTGGTCCACCTGGTGCCGGTGCCCGGCGCTCTTCGTCGTTGATCTCCGCTGGACGGACTGGGCGTCGCGCTGTTAACCGCTCGATTGCGCTCGTCATTGTTAGAATACCGGACGCCTCTTACGCGGTGGGGGGAGAACGCTGAAGAGGAGGTCGCTCTCTCCACCGGCGGCGGACGCTGCTGGGGCTGCCAGGGATCGTGGGTTTGACGGGACTGCTGCTGTGACCGACTTAGAGCATCATTGACCGGCAGATACGCGGGCCGCGGAGGGACGTCCGGAGACCCGCCGACGTCTGGGATCGGCTCGGCCTCTGGGGAGGGGTCATCTAAGACTGCTTCTGCATTATGGCCTCCCCGGCGTTCACTCAAAAGCGGCTGCTGCTGATAATCATACTCGTTCTTGCGGTCGAGGCCGGCGTCGAGGCGGAAGGGCATTATGAGGAGTCACGGGGGGTCTAGGCTCTAAGACTAAACCTTAACATTAATAATAAGAGCGTAAAGTTAGAGTCATAGGATGGCGAAATTCGGGGCTGAAAAATGGGCGATTTGGATAAGTCTAATAGTTCTTCAGCCTTCGTCAGCCTAAAAATATGTGTCAATTCACAACTAGTCTAATAGAAATTCATGGCGTCGGTCTCTTGAGTCTCTACATGGAGTCTATTTTTTCTGTTTTAAATTTCTTTTATGTTTGGAGTGGTCGTGTCGAATATAGTGCTGAGACCGAATCTGAATAGAACTGTGTGGTGCTGGTAAAATGTGGCAGTGCTGATAAATACCGGGCTCGCGCGCTGAAAATTATCTAGAGCCGTAAAACGAGAAGCGGGCTAGACTAGGTGCGGGCCTGAGGGGCGGAGGAAACGAAAAAAAAGGTTGGACAGTAAATACCTCTCAAATAGCGGTTTCAAGTAACGGTTTCGAGTAACAGAAGAGTAAAGTTAACAGAAGCCGAGTAGCAGGCGGTAAGTCAAAAGGTCTGAACCAAAAAAGAACTAGACACTCGCCGAAAAAAGGTCTACGGGTGGAGAGAATGAAACGGAGAGGGTATAGGATGAGAAAAGGGTCTACGGAAGGAGAGAATGAAACGGAGAGGGGTATTACAGGGTGAGAAAAGGAAAGGAAAAACGAGGGAAGGAGGTGGAAGTGAGGAATGAGGAAACAGGAAGAGAAGAGTGTGGCTTAAGCCTTATAGGGCAACTATATGGAGGGAACTCAACCAATGGGAAATGAGATTATAGCTTTCTCTGGGCCTACTCAGAGGACGACTCAAACGTGCTGGAACGGCCCACGAAAGAAACGAAATCAGGACAGAGACGATGTCAGGAGAGAGAGAACGAAAACCCCACTTGGTAGAGTAGTAGACCTGTGAACAAGCCAAAGGAAGCCTAAGGTGTAAGCATGTGTTGGGTTTTAGTTTCCTTCGACAAAATTCTGCCCGCTGGGGTTGGATACAGAATGAAAAAAGTTGTACCGGGGCGATTCCATACGAAATTCCAGGTACCGCCGCAGCGTGGGCTACTATCGATAGATATTGACAGCAAGTCTTGGTTAACAGCAAGTCTTAGTTAACAGCAAACGACTGTCAACAACACGACCGCTTCTAACCATATTTAATTAACTCATAATGTACAAAAAGGGAGCTGGTTCCTGATCGAGAAGAAGTTAGACTATCTGACTGAGATCGGGCGAGACCTTTTCTTCGTGCTAGTCTTAGATTCTCGGCCCTGTTAATTCCGATAAAGATAATACGAGACTGAATTTGACGTGAGGGCGACACTGAGAGCCTGGAGCAGCGCGCCCAGTGGCCTCCGTCCTTTTCTATACGAGTTGAGTAGTTAAACTGTAGATAAAGCTTTGGGTGAGCGACCGGATATAACGACCCCGGCGCCCCCCTACCTATGGAGGGAATCTAAATGTTGACATAGTATGTGATAACGGGGTTCCTGCTACCGATGATACCGCCGTCTAATTCTGGTACCAGTAGCGCGAGATACCCCTTAACAGCTCCCGGACGAGCTGTTGTGGTCGAGGAAGAGCTTCTCGATTCATAATCCTCCTCCGAGAATGCACCTTCCCCACCTCCCCCGACAAAATCGTTTCCTCACTGTCCGTTCCCGCGTGTTGTTAATGCGTTTTTTTCTCCCGAAAAACACGTTAACAAGCCTAACAAGCCTCATAGACTTAGTCGCACCCGATCTGCTCCTCGATCTCCTGGATCCGCCTCTGGAGTCCGAGAATCTGCTGTTGGAGGGAGGTTTTCTCGCCTTTCAGCGTCGTAATCTGCTGCTGAAGCCGGGCGTTATCGGCGCGCTGCTGACTGAAGTGCCGCTTGACTTCGTCCTGCATGCGCTGGACATCCGCAACCATAGTCTTCTTGAGCTCCTGGAGCTGCGCCTGATAATGCTGTTCGATGTTCTGCTTATCGTTTCCTGGTGGGGTTTTAAATTGAGTCAAAGAGTTCCTGGGTGGGGAAAAGGGAAGACAGGGGAAAGGAGAAGGGAGTGAATTTCGACTATCAAGAATCATCCACGGCAGTCACCCACGGCTCATTCACATCAGGTTCCTCACCGAGAACTAACTCAACTCCTCAATATGTTGCCAATATGTTGCCTTAGCCCAGTTGCCTTAAAGTTAGCCTAATAATAAGCCTTACTGAGCGACTCAATCTCCTGCCTTTGTGCGGCCAGTTCCTCGTTCTGCATGGAGATGAAATCTTCCAGGGATGCGAGCTTGCCTTTCAGCCCGGTCGGCATCATGCTGTTGAAAGATTCGGCCGTAGCCATAGGGGACTTGTTCATGGGGGACGACATGGTTCAAAGGAGGAAGGTAGTACTGGAGTACTGGAGGTAAAGATGTAGGTACTATAAAGTAGGTAGTACTGATACACTGTGTGGAAATACTAGCGGAAATAGATAGGGATAGAAATCACGAAAAACGATGGAACGCTACGGGTCGTCCACAGGGTCGGAAGGGGTTCACAGGTTCAGAAGATGAAACGACGGGCGAGAAGAGATGAAGGAAAAAGGGGAAGGTTTAACTTTATTTCGTCACAGTACTGATGTTGAAGCCTCGACTCTTCCCTCGGATAAATTGTTCTTGAACGTCTCATACGGCTCGTCGACGTGTCTGGCTGGAAAAAACTGTCTCAAACTCTTGGTAGTATTCTCTCGGGAAACCGCGCTCTGCTGCCACAATGCTCTGCCACAATCTCCAGAGACCGCGGTCAACAACCTGTGAAAAACGCGAACAAGCGGCTCTTGACAAAGGCGCTCCCACGTTCCGGTCCCGGAGCGGGAACCGCCTGCGTTTTTCGATTTTTCTCACGGAAATGGTACAAGCGTCGTTAATGCCTGTAAGTGTATTTATTATAGTGCCTGTCTGGGTGTAAGATTGGAGCGCCTGTCTGAGTCTCTACAAAAAGGGAGTCTGTCTGAATCTGATTGATCTGAACTTGATTGATCTGAATCTGACCGATCGTGATCGCTGACAACTAAAGGATCCGAGACTGCTAAACAGACGAATAACAAACACAATGTTAGTTTAACAAACACTTTTGCCGCTCCCCCGGCCGGTGTATTAAGTGTACCCCGTACCCTTCAGTGAGAAAAAATGATTTCAACTGGATCGGGACCCCAGGCGTGGGACCCCCCGTGAACCTCCCGTTCCGAGGCGATTCCGGTCCGACCGGGGCGAGGACCGGCGAACAAAAATAGCCGCGGTCGACTCGCACCCACAGCACTGCTATACTGCTCGGGCCGGACTTCAGTTCCTCCCCTTAATACCTATAAGTATGTGAATCGCTCTCGCTCTCGAACGGCCCACCCGGTGCCCCAATTCCAGCGAGCCCAGTACGTAGACTAGACTCTAAGAGCCTAGTACGTAGACTAGGCTCTAAGACCAAGGCTTCTAGTGAAACCAGAGTGCCATTAGGTCGGTTCAAGTTGACGCTGTTTTGCATTTCATGTAAATTCCCTGAGTTAACAAACGATATTTTTCCCAACGTAATCTGAGTTATCTGAACTAATTTTTGTGGTAATTAGCTAGATTTCGGTAAAATTTACTTGTGAACGAATTGGATAAACGGTTTAAAACGGAAGATTGAGATTAGGGTATAAAATTTGCGATCCTAGCTTAATAAGTACTTGCTTGGGACGCGCACCCGGGGACAAGGGTGGCTCAAATACTAGAGACCGAGTACCGGTTCTAGGCTTAACTTAAAATTCTTTGTGGTCGTCTTCCGTGGTGGTGCTAGATATCAAGATTGAAGGTGCTATTTAAGGTACTATTATTGTTAATTTGACAGCATGGAAAATCGGATAAACAGAGCAAAGATCGTAAAGAGGACCGCCCTTAGACGCCTCTCGTCCCGACCATCTTTCAAACAAACTCTGCCCCCGACCTCGCATGCACAGGCAATCGCGAGAGCCGAAGGGAGAGTGGATGGTCGGGGATGTTCATTTTTGGTGAAAATTAAGTGAAACACGAAGCCTGGTAGTAGGTGCGCGTAGCGCCATCAAGCTCTCAGACGGGTGTGATATTCATTTTTGGTGAAACACGAAGCCTGGTAGTAGGTGCGCGTAGCGCCATCAAGGCGTCAGACGGGTCTATCAACTTAATCACCTATAAATGGAGGATTAATAATAACTTGAACTCAGAGTCGCCCAAACCTCCGCTTAGCCATGGTAACACAAACGGCTAGGCTAGCGAGGAGAAGGTTGTCTGTGTAGGCTGCTGTACTAAATCAAGAGACGAAATTAAAACGGAACTATTTGGAGAGATGTGGTGTGATAACTTTTTGATTATTATTCGACAGGACTGAAACAAATTCTTTCTATTTTCCGCTGCGACTCGTGGACCCTCTTAGAGCGGCCCGGCTCCTCTTAGAGCCCGCACTCGCCAACACACCGGCGGTACTGTAACTAGAAGGTTACGTACCCGGGTCAGAAAGTGCGGACTCCAATCCTAGGCTCGCCGCGGTAATCAAAATAGTAGTAAACTTAAGGAAACAAACGAATAAAAACGAATAAAACTTCTATTATAAAACGATATTTTCAACAAACGATATTTTCAACAAACGATATTTTCAACATACGATATCTTCAAAACTAAAACTGATGCTCCTCGATGCTCCTCAAGAGGGGTATTTAAGACAGAATCGACAACCTGGCGCGTACGCCAGAGATCCCCTGTTACTTGCCTCCTTGCTCGCCTCCCCTGTCGTTCCCCCCCTGTACTCCTGTGAAGCAAAGCAGTATTTATCGCACTAAATTAACTCGTGACTTCTGGTTGAACGGAAAGTCTTTTTTCTAACTCTAACAACCGTAACGGTTGAATAATATATAGTAAGTAACCCCCGCCGGTTCCGGCCCTCGATTTCCCTCCGGATTATGATGTCCAAACCCCATTTCTCCTCACGTTCCTCACAAAACCGACCATCCCACAAACCCGATCGACTGAGACCCGGACCACCGCTAATCCGCCAACCCATTTCGCATAAAATTATCTCTTAAACGTCATCTTAGAAGTCTACTATCCGCGTCTCACTTCTCATATGACAACGCAAATCCCCGATTCAGCTCTAATCCGCCATTTTCAATCCACTTTCCTCATAAAATCGCTTGTAGAGCAGCTGGATTGCCTCCTCGCAGGGGCTCTGATCTGTGTCCCAAAACCCTTCGCTTCGCGGCAGAAACGGCGTATCCCTCCTCTTCCACCTATCTACCACCCTCGTCCTCGTCTCACTGCACAGATGGCAGAAGCGGCACTCCTCCCCGCGGTCGCACCGGTTGAGCCGTTTCTTGTTGTAGAAGAAGCAGGGCGTGCAAAGCCCCAGCTGGTGGCGGTGCTGGCAGCTCAAATGCGACCAGGCGTCGGGTTTGCCGTTGTACGGGTCCTTCGTGGAAAGGCCGGGGACGGCCTGGCACACCAACTCCCCGCGGTCGTTGTAGATGGATTCGCTGTAGACCCCGTTCGGGTCGGCATTGGTGGACGGTTTAGCCGGAAACGGCTGGTAGCGACAGGGCGAACAGACTTTCTCCTGAGCCAGGCTCGGACCGACGGTTTTCGAGAGGAGGAAGGCGGCGGAAGGGATCGGATGCGTAGCGGTGCAGAGAGACTGGATACGGACCGGGGGCGGCGGGTGGCCGTGCGTGTGACTGTCGTAACCCTGGTGGTGGTGGTGCCCGTCGTAGCTGGGTCGGTCCCGCGACAGTTGCGACGAGTGCGAGCTGTAGCCGCGGTCTCCGGTGGGGGCGCGGTCGCGGGGGTCCCTGTCGCGGTTGTAGTCGCCGTATTGCGGTCCCCCGTACCCGTAGCTCCCTACGCCGTGTGTCACACCGTGAGTAGCCTGATTCGAGCCCCCAGACCCCCTGCTTCCCGGCTGATACCGCTCCCTGTCATGATAGCTGGTCCGGCCGAAATTATCCCCATAGCTACTGCGCTCGTAAGAGTCCCCGTAACCGTCGTAACCGGGTCCGTTGTCATACGATCTGGTGTTGTCCCCGTATCTGGTGTCTGCACCGTACCGCGGATCCCGCCGCCACTCTGGGTCTTGGTGGTGTCCACGATCGAGTTGCTGTGGACGCTCCAGTCCGGGATGCTGCGGGCGCTCCCCAGCCGGATACTGCGGGCGCTCCGACCCCTGTTGCCGCAACCCCGAGTGGCGTCCGTCCTGCCTGCTTTCCCGCACTTCCGCCAACCCCGAGTGGCGTCCGTCCTGCCTGCTTTCCCGCACTTCCGCCACCAACTGGTCCCTCAGAAAACCGAGTCTGTCAATTAGCTGCGCCTGATCCGTCCTGTAGCCCGGGTTATTGGGCGGGTTGTGGTAGGTCCCCCCGCTGGATTCAACCCCGGACTGACCCGAAGTCTCAGAATGGTGAAATCCGCCGGTCCCGTTCGTGGGGCGAGAGCCCCCCGTCCCGTTGGTCGGCCGAGCCTGCGCCGCGGACTGTCCGCCCGAGGAGTATTCGTGGGCCTGTTCCGCACCAGACCCGCTGGCAGGCGTCCGGGGGACGTGAGGAGAGTTCGACCGGAGGATTCCCGCCCCTTCACCCTCGCCCTCAGGAGTCGTTTTTCCGCTGAGGACATCAGTGATGTCGGCCGCCGGGGGGTGTAGGTACTGGTCCTTCCCCTCCACCCTCCCTTTCATACGGTCGGCCGCCGCCAAGAGCCCCCTATGGAGGTGTTTGGGCGGAATCCCCGGCGCCGCGGACGACAGCGTTCCCAGAAAATCTTCTATATTGACTGAGCTAAGAGTCATTTCAGGGGCTTTTCCCGACCCTTTTCCGCCCGCCTGCTTCAACAAAACCGACAAAAGGTCGTCGAACAAGCGAGACGAGACAGGGTCTTGGAAGTCCTGTTGTTGAGAGGGGGACCGGTTTTGACTGGGACCATTGGGGCCCTGACTCCCCCTATCCTGACCCTGACTCCCCCTATCCTGCCCCTGACTCCCTCTCTCCAGGCCCTGACTCCCTCTCTCCAGGCCCTGACTCCCCCTCTCCTGGCTGGAACTGTAGCTGTCCGGTTGTTTTCCCTTCTGACTCGGATAGCGGGCGTGCTGCGGAGTGTTGGCGCCGCTCTTCCCCGAGGTAGACTTCTCATCGCTGTGGTGGAGACCCTTCCAGCTGCTGCGATGGGGGTCCTGGGGGGGGGTTAACAAGAAGAAATCAGTTACATTCTTACCAACAAAAACCATGACAAAGATAGGAGGAGAAAGTTAAACCAACCTTAAGACACAACGATCATACACGTCCACGCTCATACACGTCACGCTCATACACGTCACGCTCATACACGTCCACGTCATCCGCATCAGAACCTCCAATCCAATCCATCATCATGGGCTTCTTTCATCCTGATTTCTCATCGTACCTGCCCTCCTCCGCCCGATTTTCCCTCCGGAAAGTACTTACCTGTCCTCCTCCACCCAGGTTGTCCTGCGGATGTTTCCCCGACATCTTGTTGGGGTGGGTTGTGGTTGATGGGTTTTACGGTATTGACCTTAGTTAAAACTTAGTGTACGATAAAATGTACGATAAATTACTGCTTGGTTGCTTCGTAACAACTCCTACCTTGGTACAACGGTAGAAGAGTCACTGTCTTAGGAGGTAAACTGAGTCTGATTTGAAGGCTCCGGTGGGTAACAATAGAGCGATCCTATCCCGTTGAAATAAAACCTTATCGAAAAAAGCTCCTACTGCCAATATGGCAGCACCGAGCGGCGCTAGATAGTAAAATTGCTCAAGTCAAAAATGGCACTCCGCCTTCCCGGCGTTCTACTTCCTCTAGAATCTGATCCTAAGACCAGATCCGTGAATAAATGGTGCGAGACTAGCCCCGTGTGCGACCCTCGGCTTGCAAAAAGAGGGTTGCGGGACTCGACTCCGAGACTAGCCCCGTGTGCGACCCTCGGGTTGCAAAAAGAGGCTCGACTCCTAAGTTCTTCTTCAAAAATCAAAACAAACCTGGGTTACAGTGATGATTTCTCCTAATGTACAGGGGTAACAAAAGGTGTAACAAAGTTAAAGTGACAAATTTCAACGTAGGGTAAATTCTATCAACGTAGGGTTTCTACGTACGTGGTCAACGTAGGGCTTCTACGTACGCGAATATTCTCCTCTATGCGTCCTTTGCCGGCCTGTCGCCCAGTGGCACGAACTGAGCAGATCTTCTTAGGTCGGAGCACCCAAACCGCAGCGTTTCCGAGCGGTCGCGGGCGCTGGGAGCGCTGAATTATTAGTGAGTAAAATTATTTCAATTGACAATTAAGTGTGGTAAGTGTTATCGAATAGTGTGGTAGATCTAGAAGTCTTGTTCAGGACGCAAAAACGATCACGCTGTGCCCACGGCGAGGTACGAGCCGACAAAAGGACACAAATACTAGCAGGAGGGAAACCCACTGCCCAATAGTATAGGATCGGTTCCCGCGCGCCTGGTAGAAGTGGAGAACTGTTCGGTTCTTCTTTTCCTAGCGACCGAGCCAACAACCAACACGGTGTTGTCTCTGAGTCTTCAACACAAACGCCGACTGGAAAACCAAACAGATTCTGCTCTCGGACTCGATACACGAACCCGGGGACAGAGCTCTGAGAGTTCTCCAACCGACTAAGTTCCTTCTAAACTTAACAGGGCCTAAAGCTCATTCAGAGTCTTCTAACTTCTAGGCACAGGAACCTCTTCCAGGAACCTGGACGCCGCTTCAGTGGGCACTGCTCTGCGTACTAGCTGCAACAAACTAGTAGCGCGCCTTCGAGCGGTGGTCTTTTGGTGGAGAAGCGAATGATTGCTTTTTGTAGTGTAGACTTAGTAGACCGTTACTACTATTAGGACTCGAATCTCGATCTCCGGGCTAGATTCCGTACAAAGAACCTAGGTTTCGGAGCTGTGATCCTGAAGGCCAAGTCAAGACAGATTCCGATTAAATCCTCTGAAAACACGATGGATGGCACTGAGTTTAAGACTAAGTATTCTGACTGGTTTTCGTTATCGATTAATAGGGATCAACAATCACCCCTACCGTAGCGAGAATAAAGCGTACAGTAGTTCGGTCTAAACCGGGCGAAAAAATCAACAAGTCGCAGAGTAGTATTACGGAGATCCGTCGCCGTGCTCCGAAATTCGTTCCGAAATTCGTCGGAATTTGGAATTTGGAATTTATCTTCTTACAAGTCTCCTTTACCTTACTCGAGCGGCGTGAACTAGCTAAATTACGGGGTAAATAAGTTACGTTATTATTGAAGTCACCTTAAACAAATCCTCCACCGAAGTAGAAGAAGGGACGGGTCAAAACAAAACCCGAAAAAAGGCTGTGAGGGGAGAGATAGATAGAGAGAAGGGAAGGGTTAGAGAGAGAGAGAAGGGAAGGTTTCTTGGTCCAGGTAAGCAGTGGAAGGTTAGCAGTGAACCAGGTCTGATTGAGTGGTTGTATGGAGGATATGGCTTATGATTTATGGCCGTTTCAACGAAGCGAGTCAACGAAAGAGCGATCCTCGTCATCGCTCAACGAAAGTGGTTTTTCAACGAAAGCGATCCTCGTCATCGCTCAACGAAAGCGATCCCCGTCATCGCCTAACGTATAATCGACTCGATTCTCATTCTCGGATGTGGAGATATTCTCAGGCTCGGTTGGAATCAGGACCACTCAGCTCATTTTTGTAGCTCATTTCCGTGGTGGCATGACAATCCGAAAGAAAAAACTCCTCCCAGCCTCAGTCTCAAGAGAACGAAATCTCGATGTCCAACGAACGGTACAATTTCTATTGAGAACAAAAATCGACCAAACAAGGGTACGACATGCGACATGCATCAAACATGCGTCAGAAAAAAGGATGATCTCAGCGTATTTCAAACGTCAAAGAAGGATCGATGCCAGTTGGCTCCTCGCATGCTGGTGGTTGAATCCTCTGTTCAGCTGGTATCGGATAGCTCCAATCTCAGTTTACTTTGTCATAATTGAAGGGGTTGACGCGGCCTACTCAATATCCCTTTTCACGATCATCGGGCTACTCAATATCCCTTTTCACGATCCTACTCAATATCCCTCTTCACGATCATCGGACACGATCCGAAAATATGCACTAAGGTCGTGAAAAGATCTC
>JACKZZ010012250.1_pt1 | contig 14700 bp, 8 predicted proteins | sample 8027871 | NCBI WGS metagenome assembly JACKZZ01 (sample SAMN15724774, study PRJNA655200) | protist metagenome | isolation source: fluorescence activated cell sorting (FACS) single amplified genomes of... | place: USA: West Boothbay Harbor, Gulf of Maine | collected 2000-07-19
GCAGAGGCGCTTGATTACATGGCAACCGCCGAGGGTAAGAAAATGATTGCATTGGAAATGCAAAAGGTTAGAAAAGAAGGCAGTTGGGGAGGAGATGAATTGATGTCTGAGGGCTCTCCCGCTCCAGCAGAAGGAGAGGACCCAGATGCTTGGAATGCAAAACAAATGGTATGGGCAATGAACAATGGCAAAGAGATGGTTAAAATGATAGATGCAATTGTTGGGGAAGTGTTCTTTTATAATGTAAATACTGGTGAGCGTCTTGGAACAGAGGCATTATCTACTAGGGAATGCAGAAAAGTTGCAAGGACAAATTACATAAACCGTAAAGTTTCTGAAGCACTAAAGGCTATGCGAGCTCAACGCGCTATTGATGAAAGAAATGCGTTAGAAAACAAATCATCAACAATAATAACATGTGCGTTTCGTAATGTTTCTTGTAGACGAAAATTAAAAAATATGGCAAAAAAAGTATTTTCATTAAGAAGCGACTCATACACAGGCGAACCATATTATTATAATACACAAACAAGGGAAAAAGTTGCAAAAAATCGAAAGCCATTTGCTTTAGGCTCTTATAATTTAGCATTACCAGAGTGGATAGTGATGCGAACAGAGGATGATCAACCTTATTACAAACAAACCGTTGAGCCATTTGAAACACAATGGACCAAGCCTGAAGGTTGGATACCATGTACGCGTTGTCAAGTCGAATTTGCGGAGCGTAGATGTAGGTATTGTGGTTTTGATGAAACAAAGGGTGGTGAAGTGTTTTGTCTATTTTGTTGGGAAGAACACCACCCAAAACATATGCCTGAACCAAAACATATATACAAAGAAGTACGACGAATTACAACTTATTGTGGTATGTGTCGTACCAAAGTTGCTACAAAACTTTGTTGGGAATGTGGATGCGATACGTTTTGTACTTCACATTTTAACTTAATGCACACTGCAAAGAGGCGATATAAAAATGAATTTGGAAACCATACAGCTTATGATATTTAAACAGAAATGGTCTTTGGTGGTAGCAGTCCTCTCTTTCTTTTGAGAATGATAAGAACATTTATTTATAAAAAATATACTTCGGTACTCTTTTTAATTTATACCAAGTACGAGTAGTATTATAGTATCAAATAAATTAGCTTTTTTACCCATTACTATCTAAACAATGCTCGCTCAATAATTTGTAGTATAAACTATTTTTACTGTACAATCGAATTGCCATATCAATAGGTAGTTCTAAAGGTAAACGAGTTCTATGACCTTGAATATTCTCTAAATGTTTAATCTTTGACATGTTATAAGGACAAACACGTGCACCAGCTTGTATCAGCATCGACACAACTTGAAAATGATTATTCAGAATTGCCCAATGAAGTGGAGAACGATTCCATCGATCCAGAGTATCTAAAAACGTACGTTTCAATTTTTTGTTTTCTTTGATTAGGATTTGTACACATTCAACATTTCCGGAACGAGCAGCATGATGAATAGCAATTTGTTTATTTTGATCTTGTGCCAACATAGGAACTTTTAGTTCTATCAACTTTTGAAGAATACAGGAATTATTTGACGCAGCATTATGTATAGGTAGTAGACCGCCTGGCGCTGGTAATGTTAACTTTGCGCCACTGCATATTAATAAATCAACTACCTGAATACTGCATGCAACATGCAGTGGAGTTATTCCAGGATTTTTCCTCGTCACACCACAATTCGGATCAACGTGTTCCTTTATCAATAACGATCGAACGACATCTAGATAACCACATCTTGATGCTTCACATAGTGCTAACATATTTTGATCCTTTTCAACATGCAGTATATTACTTTCAGCATCAGTTGGATGCTGTTTACGTTTTAACGTGTTATTACTATTACTACCATCATCTATAACAGACAAACCAACTTTTTCTATGTAAGCTGCAAAATCTTTTAATACGGGAAATTGAAGTAATAAAGATGGCGATAAAACGCTATCAATATCACCAAATTCAGACGTCTTTTCATGCAATTTTTCTATACCACCATTATTAATATAGTCTTTCCACAAAATTCTTACGCACCGCAAAGCCCCAAGGCTATCCCCACCAAGCCGAAAAAAATTATCATAGCGTGATATATGTGAAATGCCTATAATTTGCGACCAAACTTTTAGAATAGCATTTTCCATTCTTGTTATTGGTGGATGCTCATGATACGGATGACCAGTTGGTATTTGATTCAAAGTGGATAACCTATTACGATCTATCTTCATACTACTTGTTTTTGGTAATGTGTCTAGGTCTTTCAATGCAATGATTCTATGTGGCTGCATATACATTGGTAAAACGCGAGAACAATAGCTTTGTAAAGTAGCCGTGTGTGCCCACGACCATACATTTCTCGTCAATGGTATAATGTACATAACTATTAATGACTTTGTAAGAGAACTTTTGTCTTGATTGGAATATCTAGTTGCATTGTTGACTTGGTCTACATTACATACACATTCATTTACTAAATTTGAATCCATGACTGCATTTTCAATCTCTCCTAATTCTACCCTATATCCACGTATTTTAACTTGATTATCAATTCTTCCAAATAAACACAATGTCCCATCTTTCTCATTTATTTTCCCTAAATCACCACTTCGAAAGCACCGAATCAATCTTTCTTTGCTGCCATTAGCATTTTTATCCTCACTAATTAAAGACATATTAAAATATTTATTATTTGTAAGATCAGGTCGTTTATAATAACCACGAGTAACTTGGTTACCGGCAAAAACAATCTCACCGATCGATCCATTAGGAAGTATTTTAAAATTATTTTTCCTATAATCTACGCCATCAAGTGTCTTTGTCGCAGGATCAACAATAAAAATGTTATTACCATGCATTGCCTTACCAACGCAACATCTATCATTACTATTTATATTATTGTATTGATATTGCATCTGTACAACAGTTGCTTCTGTGGTACCATAGGTATTAATTAATGCAAGTTTTGTTTGTTTCCCCCCCAAACTATTTATATTATTACCTTTCGTTTTCAAACAAGAACCCCAAACTTCTAATTGCTCCTGCTTCATTTGCTCACCACCTAATGCCAGATATTGCAAGGATGGCAACGTGTTTGGATTATATAGTTTTGTATCTATTGTTGACCACATTGTTGGTGTTGCAAATATATGCGTTGTTCGTGTCTGGTACAAACAACTATGCAATGAGGAGTGCATCAAAGCTTTTGGCGCTAAACAAATGGTTCCACCAGCCTGTAAAGTTGCCAACGCATCACCTATGTATGGATCAAAAGTAAAAGATGTACATAAAAACACTCGAGACTGTTCCGAAATATTTTGCCCACGGATTTTTGCTTCCATAAAAGTCATTATATTTCGATGTTCTACTAATACCCCTTTTGGTTTTCCAGTGGAACCCGATGTGTAAATCATGTAACAAAGTGAATTTAACGATATTGACTTTACCATGCTTTGAAATAATGTATCCATGTCCTGGATCTTATGCCCCCTGTTCTGATTATAATTATTTTTATTGTTTCTTCTATTTTTTTCCATAAAAGCCTTTGTAAGTTGAAAGACAGGATTGCACTCTTCAATAATTTCATTTAGACGGGGATCATTTTCATCTATTGGCACAGCTACACCATTTAGAAAAAAAATTGCTAAAAACGAAATTATGCAGTCCGTTCCTTCATTCACTGTTAATACGACAAATTTACCATTTAAATTAAAGCCTGTCCCACCCTCACTCTTCGCTGTCCGATAATATTGTTGTATTTGTAAAATCAAATCATAAACACGTTCAAACAAGTTTTGATATGTTAAATTCATAATTTCTTGCTCATTATTTAAAAAACATATCGCATCACGTTGCTTATACTTGGTACATGAATTTAAAAGGATTGCTGGTACATTCATATGCCTTTATATGTTTGGGATCAATGACCTGCCTACCTTCACTGCCTTGCGATTCGCCGCTATTCCAGTCGAATGTGAACGACGCAGCAAACACAGATTGTAGCTGATACAATTCAACACAACACAACAACAGCAACAACAACCCAATATTATTTATTAATAATTTATTATTATTATAATAATTTCAAATAATAATACAGTATAAAAATAATAAAATAATAATAATAAATATTAAAATAAGAAGAGTTGTTGATTGGAAAAAAGCACGAAGGGGGCGTAATTTGGGCGGCGGAAATAAAATATATCTTAGGATACAAATAGCATTAAGATATTGACTTAATTTTATTATTACCAAGGGAGCCCTTACTCTATACAGGGGAAATACCATTGAGGGAGGGGGCTGCTAGGGTTGGGGACACAACACAGATATATTATTATTATTATATTATTATATTATTATTATATTAGAGGCTGTATATATTTTATTACGTATTATATTACCTGGATGGCCGTCCGATGTCCGTGATCATTCTTCTTCGGCTGCATTGGTGTGTTTGTGCGTGGGTATTTCGATATTTATATATATATACATATATACGCACACGCATTTCAACCGTGCTAAGATACAACAACAATGAATAGGACTGTATTGTCAGCATTATTAATCATATTTTCACTGGCTGGTGCAGCTTTTGCATCTCAATGCCCAGCTGGTATGTGTACAGTGGACAGCAACTGCCCAGACTCATATTGTATGAACGGTGCTGGTAAATCACCTAATCCTCAAGGTTGTTTTTATTGTCACGTAAACATTCCGACAAAGAAAATTGCACCAAACGTTGAAATACCAATGGCTGGTTTGGGAACCTGGACATATAACAGTTCAACTGCATATGATGCTGTTACTAAGGCGATGCAACTAGGCTACACTCATGTTGACTGCGCACTAGGATATGAAAATCAACAGAGTGTTGGAAAAGCACTGAAAGATTCGAAAAGGGAACGCAGTACATATTTTATTACATCAAAAATACCTGGCGGCTTAAATTTTACGGCAGCAACCGCTGCAATGGAATTGTCTCTCTCCCAGCTTGGTCTAGAATATGTGGATCTTATGTTGGTCCATTTTCCAGCTGCGTGGTCAGGAAAAGGTGGGAAAATCCTACGACTGGAAGAGTGGCGAGCGATGGAAGCATTTCAAAAAAGTGGCAAAGCAAAGGCTATTGGTGTAAGCCATTACTGCAGACGTCATTTGGAAGATATTTTATCCATTAATACAGTGCCTATTGCAATAAATCAAGTACAATATCATATTGGAATGGGAACAGAAGGTCCAAATGCGACGGACGATAAGCAATTTTGCGACGAACATGGTATCACGTACGAAAGCTTCTCGCCTCTTTGTGGACCATGTGGGCACGATGCACATATGGAACTTATTACAGGAAAGTTAGTAACTGATATTGGTAAGAAATATGGTAAAAGTGGTGCACAAGTAAGTTTAAAATGGCAAGTACAACAAGGTATTCCAGTGATCCCAAGGTCTGATTCTGTTGACCATTTATTGGAAAATATTGATTTATTTAATTGGAAATTAAGCGAGGAAGATATGCAAACATTAACAGAAAGTAAATCGCCTCCAGTGGCTGGTGATGGCCCAAACAGTGGGGATTGCTCCGTAGTATAATTGAGGGGAACGTCAGATATGGCACGGCGGCGCTACAACTCTTTGTGCCCAGAGTAGGTATGGTGCATCATATATTACAGGTTTTTTAAACCTAAAAAAATCTAAAAAGAATTCCTTTTAAAGATTATAACTTTATTTTTAATAATTTCATATTTTTGGTACTCGCGGCTATACCTTCTGTGGTGCGTGGTGCTATCTCTAGCCTCTTTTATACGTATAATAATAATATTTATATAGCCATAGCACATTACTCGTAGTAAGGGTAACTTATATATAATTAATTCTTACTCATTTAGTTGTTGTTGCACATTTTCAATAAAATAAATAATGATAATTTTAATAAATAATTTTTATATGTACATATAAAGTTTTTTTTTTCCAATGTTTTTTTTTCACAATTTTGATGATGATTTCATCATATTACCATTTACATTATTCTTCTTCTGATTTTTTCGTTCCTTGGACCACTTTTCCGATTCAAATTTATTGTTAAAGCCTAAAAAATCCGGACCAATTGCGCGTGGATGAGAAGCACGTACTTTGATTGAGAAATTAGATGCAACCCATTCACATTGCGCTGTATTCCAATGAGAAAAAAATTTGCGTTTCATTGGATCTTTAGACATACATAGACGTTTTGGTATTAAACTCCAATTAGTAAGTGTTGGTGTTGGTGGCCTGATACCTATCCATCCACCACGTGCAAAATATTGATGGACAGTACGTCTTCGTCTACCTTTAGGATCTTTCCCATCTAATTTTGTATGATAAATACTAATGTCATACAAAATACAGGTACCAGCAGAGCCATAAATTGGAATTTCAATGTATTCAGAACCTAAAACATCATACGCTGCTTTTAAAGATCTAAATTTATTGCTACGTGGTACTACACAAAAGCTTGGTGTATTCTCGTCAACACCACTTAAATAATGAATGCAACACACATCATCAATTGGTTCTCCCTTCTTTCGGAAAAATCTTCCATCTAAAGCTCGATCATGATGAAAACGGCTTGTTTTATACAAAGGACCAGATCCAGTTGGCACATCCCGAAAATCAAATTGACTGTATCGAGCTTCGTAATTCATGATTTTATTAACTAATGGAAAGGTATTTGGGTGCATGGTATATTTATCTAACTCAGGGTGATCTAGTAACGGTTGACTATATATTTTAGGGTGACCAAGCGCATAAAAAGGACGTTTCTTTAATTCACCCCAGGCCCGTGGATGTTCATATTGAGTTTTATCAAAAAATTGATTCAAAAATTCAACTTCACAGCTTGTATACGCATTTTCAATCACTACAAAACCATTTTTATTAAAAAAATTAAATGCTTCATCTATCTGACGAGGTTTAAATTTTTTTGGCTGTATCTTTGCAACAACTCCTTTACCACGTGATCTAAGAGACCGTTCCTCTATTGACACTACAGATAATTTATCACGTACAATACCTAATTTTTTAAAATCATCATCTAGTGAATTTATTGAAGTCATATGTTATAAAATGCACTGTACATTTGATTTACATTAGACTGAGGAGTTTGGAGAAACAATTTCTCAGGAAGTACATACACTTCGACGGTTACTACATGCATTGCCCAAAAAGAGTACTGTATAGTAAAATAGTATAGTTATAGTATATAGTAATAAATAATAATAAAATAATAATTAATTAATTTATATAATAATAATAAATAATAAAATATATTAATACTCGTATTAGTATTTATAATAATAATAATACGTAATAAAATAAAAATATAATATTATATATAGAGTATAATAATAATATGTTATATATAAATAATATTAGCATTACACATCACAGTACTATAATACTACCTACAGAAGTACTATAGTCGTCTCTAATTAATAATAATAAATTATAATAATAATATAATAATGATGCAGCACAGGGCGTACGGTAGATGATTATATTATGATAATATAGTACTATATATATACCGTATACTTTCTTCACCACCATAACCACACTTTGCAAAAATAATAATACTCTCCCATACATCGGCAGCTTCCATTGTCGCCCGGTTTGGTGCTGTGCACACCGAAGCATCGTCCGTAATTTCCCCTCGTTCACACAAGCGCGTAGAATGTCACATTTTCCATGTAACGTTATTAAACTATTTACAAAACGTAAATTTTTATCTCATCGAATATTTGGTTTAGTGTTTTTAATTCAATATACAATATCAACATATTTGTTTTTTAACCATTATGTGTATTGGTTAAGCTCACCCTTTGTGTATACTGTGCCATTAAACTCACTAATTCAGTCCATCAATGCTGCACATACATTTACGTTTCTACCAAAGAAAGAGGATCCCGGTTTTGCAGCTGTGTCTGATAAAGCTGTCTTGTCGTATTATACAGTAGTCGAAAATTCGTTTTATGCAAGTCAATTGTTATTTGCTTGTTTATACTTGCACGAGAAATATTTCAAAATTATTCGAAAAACAATTGTATTTGAAGCTTTATACGTTTTTTTTATCTTTTACATACGACATCTATGGCCAACAAGTCACATAAATGCTGCATTGGCAAGCACAAAAAACAAAACGGATGCTAATAGAAAAACGCTGATATTGTCTTCCTATGCCATCAAATTTTTTTATTTATTTGCAAAACATTTTATTGGTACATTTCCTTTATACTTAAAATTTTTAGGGCGCGTTGACAAGGATATGCAACATAATTTATACGGCATTCAAATTTTATCGTCCTATGCTGCAACGATTTCTATTTTTATACACACATTAAAATTCAAAAAATGGATTGGTCCCATGACAGCCATGGTTGCATATGACATTATTATACCAGGATATGCCATTTTGTTTTATCGTATGCGTTATATTTTGTATGACAATAGTGATGTTTCTGCAATATGTTTTATAGCAATGATATTAAACTTGGCCCCAAAGATTCAATTTACAAAAGAACATACAATTAGACCTTGGTTTATCTGGCAACTTTATGTTGCATATTTGTTTTATAGTGACTATCCAATAAATACAATATTTAGTAATTTCAATACACCACAATTTTATTTCATTTTAATTTCAATTGGTTTGCATTGGTTTCGTTTTTGATTAAATAGCTGTCGGGGTGGTACGACACTCTCTTTTATGAAAAAAAATCGTACTCTGAGTAAGAGAGTACAAGTACCAAGTTTTATCAAAACGCAATATATTTTACACTCTTGTTGTGGAAATTATTTTTTATTTTAAAATATAATATATATATATATTATACTCCGTATTAAAATATTATACGAGTCGTCGTATCATAAGAGAAACGTACATAACTGTATAACTTACGTACGTATTTATTTTTAATATTTTTTAATGATAAAATAATAAATAAGGTACGCGCCTTAAAATATTATTAAATTAAAAAGCTTTTTAAAATAAAATAATTTATGCGCGTATAAGGAAATATAATAATTTTTACTATTCAGCAAAATCTATGGGAGTATCAACTCTTTTTCTTCTTCGATCCGCTGATGTTCTTCTATTTCGAGGAGTTGCATTTTTTGAATTATTACTATTGGCACTACTATCCGTACTATTTTCACTATCTGTGCGTTTTCGATTCCCAAGATCGCCACCAGAATTACCTTTGCCATTGTCACTGCCTACATCAGAATATGTTGAAGAGAACGAACTTCTCGAATTGTTTTTTTGCCGTTGCTCTAATTTTATAATTTGAAAATTTCTCTCTAACTCTTCCATAGACAATGTACGCTTGTTAAAAAATGGGTGTTGCACCGCCTCTTTTGCATTGATACGCCGACTAGGATCGACTGTTAGCATACGTCTAATTAAATGCTTCGCATTTTCAGATATATCGTCCCAATATGGTGATGGAAAACCAAATTGGCCGTTTAATATTCGTTGCTTTAATGATGTGCCAACCTCTATGTTTCCATCTTTATCATCAAAAAATGGTGGAAACCCACTCAACAAGATGTAAATAACGACACCCATGCTCCACATATCTACCTTTCCATCATAACCTTTCCCAACAAGAACCTCTGGGGCTATGAAATAATCAGTAAACACTGCAGAATATGCACGTCTACGAATTGGTGCGTTACTTTCTTTAAGTTGATCTGTTCTAGACCCTCGTCTTGGTTTTTGGTGTATATGTTGTGTAAGTACCTTTGAAGCGTCATGTACTTGCTTGTGCTCGTTATTTTTTACATTGAAGTTAACTGTTGACGTACTTGTTTTCCCATCCTCCGTAGTGTTGTCGCCACCATTGTCGTCTAATTTTATTGGCGTCGTTTTACTACCATTATCGTTGTTATTCTTACTAATAATTTTACGCGATGCTAGTGTTGTCTTCATGGATGACAATGATGATGTTGCATTTACCACGTTGTCTTTTCTTACTGGTGATTGCGGTGGTGTATTATCTATTAAGTAACGCGAGCTTCCAAAATCAGATAGCTTCACTAGAATGTCATTTAAATCATTTGTAAATGCTCTGTACAACAATATATTTTCCGGCTTAATATCGCGATGTATAATTCCATGTTCTTCCATATATGCAATGCCATGTAATATTTGTAATGCAACAGCTTGTGCTTCCTGCTCTATCAACTTTCCTTTCTCTAGAATGACGTCATACAACTCACCGCCCTGCATATATTCCAAAACTATATAAACCTCTTTATCAGATTCAAAAACATCAAAAATTTTTACTATTGAAGTATTTTTACAATTTTTTTGTACAATAACTTCACGTTGTAAACGTATTTTATCTTGGACTAAATTTTTTTGCACTATTTTCAGTGCACGCAGTTCCTTCTTTTCTGCCTTCAGGCGTACCAATCTAACCGTTGAACAACCACCTGTACCAATGACCTTCCCAAAGTCATACATCTTTACTAACTCTTCCTTTGATTTTGCACCTTCTATAATTCGATTTACTTTTGTTACATTTGGCGAGTTAAGTGAAAGCCCGATTGAAGCGGCACCCTGCGTCTTCTTTTTTGGGGTCAAGGTCAAAGACGTCATTGCTTTTTTTTTGTTTCAAAGTTATTTGTTTGTTAATATGCGTATATGAGTGGCGGTGCTGATTCAAGCAACCTTTTATAAAATCTATACGTGATGTATATGTTATTCAGTATACGTGTCTGTTAATACGTATCATCCAACATTGTGTCAAGTGGCATATGTACAATCAGGTATCACTATATATTATCACTTCTATATCTATAATAATAAATATCCTCTCTCGATAATTAAATAAATTAGAAGTAATAATATATAGTAATAGTATATATTATTATAAACAAAAAATGTAGTAGTAATGCACCAATAGTATTTATTCTATTAACTGTACTTATTATTATAATTTTATTGTAAAAAAAGGATAGTACGTAGTAGTATAGTATGTCATACAATATGTACCACATGACACACTACTACTATATAAATATCTTGGCCGTCGTCCGCATTGTTCATTATAACCATAAATAAATCAACTTCCATCACGTCATCAATTGGATTTAGATTGTGATTTTTATAATAATTTCGATCTTTTCTAAATAGGATATAATAATAGATCTCCCTTTGTATTTTGTGCAACCCTGTCCAGGAGAGGGATGCTGTTGATTGCTGCTGCCTGCTGTTGCCTGCTGCTGCCTGCTGTTGATTGCAATGACTTACGATCATATGATATACATACTGGAACAATTGAACTAATTTCAATACATTGTATTATAGTATGATACGAGCAAAGAAGTCCGTCCAATTATAATTAATAATAATAAAAAATGCACGCACCTGAACAGTTCAAATATTCCAGAATAAAAATATTACACTGCTATATACTACCTGTATACTATACTACTACTATGAACTAATCCTCGGTAGATAGTGCACTAAATAGAAGACGAATAATGATAATAATAAATAAAGAAAATAATAATAATAGTAATAAATAAATTAAAAAAATAATAATAAACACAATATAATAAAGAAATGTAAAAAATGAATAATAATAATAATTAGAATAATTGAAATAATAATACAGCCTCTAATTTGAAATATAAATAATAATAAATAAAAAAATATAATAATATACTGTAATAATATTATTATATTATATTTTATAATACTACTGTAGCAACTAGCACCCCCCCTATACTAATACTTTTTTTATTATAATATTATTTATTTTATTATTTATATTTTATTAAAAAAATAATAATAATAATAATTGCAACAAGGAGGAAGGATGGTAGAAGGAGCGAAGGTATGGTGACTTTGCAACGACACTGTAGTATGTTTTACACTGTTCACCACCATTTTCCTCATATGAACAGGAACAACGATGATGAGCAGAGAGTTTAATAAAAGGGTCGCGAGGGACATACGAGATTTGCGGAGGAATAAGTTGCATGGTATAGAGTGCCAGGTCGGCAATGACTTACAGCATTTTACTGCTGTAATAGAAGGTGTTGAAGACACCATTTTTGAGGGTGCTGTATTTGTTTTGTCAATTGAATTAGGTGCAAAATATCCTGCAGAACCGCCATTAGTTAAGTTTGTTACGAAATGTTTCCATCCTAATATATATCGCGATGGAAAAATATGTCTCGATATATTGCAAAATGAATGGGTAAATACATATTCATTAGGTACAGTATTACAGTCTATACAACAGTTATTGGCAGATCCAAATCCAGATTCACCAGCAAATATTGAGGCGGCTAACATGTTTGTTCAAAACAAACGCGAATATCGTCGATATGTTCGTAGATGCATCGAAGATTCATGGTGTGTATAAATATTTGAGAAGAGCTGCGTGTCTTATTTGTATAAATTAAATACCCACTTTAAATATATATATATATATATATATATATAAGGTTAGGTATAGTCGAAGAAAGTTTCATATTCATACATATATATATTCTAACGAGTAACAGTATACCAAAGTATATATACGCTCGTATGAGATTTTATATATACGTATATTAAACACACAGGTATACAAAATTTTATTTAAATTAATGAGTAAGATAAAATTATGTAATATATATATATATACGAGTATAAACATACAGCTTTATTTGAATTATTTTTCTACACGCGTATAATATATACCAATAAATGAGAAAGAATTAATTATATACCAACTCGCAGAATCCTCTCTGGAAGCCAACAATATAACCAATAGTTAAAATATTATTTTAATTTATAATTAATTAAAATGTATAAATAAAAAAACTTTAAATAAAGTACGTACCGGTTATACACGTATTTGTTAAAATATTGAAAAAACAGCAGTGTATTTTATGTGGGTACATGTGGTTTTACATTTCACATTCCCTACTATCGCTATCGCTACTGTAGTCGCTCGTTATACGAGTATCATCACTACCCCTTTCGTTGACAACATGTCTATACTTATTTATGTATGTTTCTTCTACTTTTTTCTTTTGGTAAAATGTATAAACGTTTAAGAAACTAATAAACGAAGCGAACAAAACACAATAAATGATAATTAAAATGGGATGTATACCTATTTGTAATAAATGTTGTACAATTGGTTTTGCTGATAATAATAATAATGTACCTGATGACATGCCAACTGTACATGCTAATATTTTCGTTTCAACTGATAATTGATTCATTATAAATCTTAAAATACCAGTTAATGAAATTAACACGCAAAAACAAAGGTGAAGCCATACAGCGTATGTATTCGCTTGTTTGTGGAAGAAAATAACAATACCTATGGACACCAAACCTAATCCTAAACTTCCCTGGGCAAACGATATAAACATTTGAACATAATATTTCATACGATGATTGTTGTACTCGTATTTTTTTTTATTATTCAAATTATGATTTACATTATCATCATTTAAATAACGAATAGCACAATTATTTTTATAAAGCCATTCAAATAAAATACCCAAAACATTACAAATCCCAACTAATATCAACACGGCACCTAGTGTAGTGTGTTGTATATCCTTGTCGCTCCATCCATTTGATGAGACATTCTTTTGAAAAAAGTTGTGCTGCGTAGCTATTAGTCCTACCCCAGATAGCAAACTGACAACTGTATCACATAATTGTAGCGGTAGCATTTTAATATCCCATAATACAACTGTTTCTACAAACAGACTATAATAAAAGATCAACCCCCCTAATAAAAAATGGGACATCACATTAGGCAACGTGGACTTTGAAATAAATAAATATGGTATCTGCGAAGAGACAATATATACAAATAATAAAAAGATGACCCACACACAACACACCCTGAATGAATATTTAATATATTTCATTTTTTGTTGTTGACAAGTTTACTATTATATCCATACTATTGTAGTTTTCATCTTATATAAGTTAGTTTCAAATATCTTTCTCTCACAGCAAAGTGTGTGTGTTTTTTACATAAAATATAATAATTATATTAACTATGATGGTCAAAATCCGAGCTAAGTTGGCATGTATGTACGTATCTTTTTTACTTTGCCAAACATGAAAGTACATGTTGCTGCGGGGGTACATCGGGTAAGCTAAACCGTACTACCATTGGTGGTATATATTATTATACTATTACAATAATAAAAATAATAATACTACTATAATAATATACTATTCTCAATAATAATTGAAATAATTAATTATTAATAATATTTAGTACAGTATAGTAGTATAGACGAGGTATACTATATAGGCCTGTTTATAATGCGATAGAGCATAAGAACAGCATTGGGGTAGTGATATATCGTAAAAATATATTTTAAATAGTTTAATTTCATCAAATAGTGCAATAATAATACTGAACCGTAGTTAATTTTAATTTAAATGTAACATTATTAATAATAGATACTGGAATAATAATTATTATTATTATATTTTTTTTTTTATTAAGAGGGACCACCCCCTACCAGTAGTATAAAATCCAGAGTATACTTTTGATAGGATATTTACTATGGGGATCAAAAAAGGCAATATCTTTTTTTATTAATTATTAGTAGTACCAGGTATTATTATTTCATTATTATAATTATTAATTATTTTATCATC
>JACKZZ010007753.1_pt1 | contig 14694 bp, 9 predicted proteins | sample 8027871 | NCBI WGS metagenome assembly JACKZZ01 (sample SAMN15724774, study PRJNA655200) | protist metagenome | isolation source: fluorescence activated cell sorting (FACS) single amplified genomes of... | place: USA: West Boothbay Harbor, Gulf of Maine | collected 2000-07-19
GGGGAAAATGGACTGCAGAAAAACTGCAGTCAGTGTGATACTATTTACATGCTAATGCTGGGAATAGTAAAAATAAAATAAAAACCAAAAAAAGTTACTTGTATCTGTAACTTTAATAATAATTGGCGCCCGTATAATATAACTTTATATTGCCGATCAGATCTAATACGTAACTACTCGTATACCTTGGTATACCCTCGTATATTACTACCCGGTATAAAAAAATATTATTATTATTATTCCAATTTATATAAAAAAAAATTAATAAAATATAAAAATAATAAAATTTACTAAAATAATTATTATTTATTTACTATACCAGTATACTACGTAATACACTACTAAAATTATAATAAAATAAAATATCTTTTTCAAAAAAACCCAAGTCTTCTTATTATTTACTTAAACCATTCATTTTCTTTGCTACCATCATACGGATCATCCCCAGGCCCACGATACATATGCAATGGACTTCGAACGCCATCACTACCAAAATATAAACCTGTATTCACACCATTATTATCATCTTTCATCGTCTCACTGAATAAACAATGTAAAATTGATACAGTGCCTTTTTTTGGTTTTAGCATTCCAATATCATTTGCAGATTTCCCACTTTTATCTAAATAAGGTTTTGTTAAATCTGTTTCAATAAATCCTGGAGTACATGCATTGACTAATAAATTTGGATGTTTGACGGCATATTGTAATGTTAATAAATTAGCACAAGCTTTTGATATACCGTACTCGTCGCCGTCGCCAAATTTGGAAGGATCCACTAAACAATCATTCATAAATTTTTCCAATGTTGACCAATCCGTGTTTTTATTTATCAAAATTTTTTGCAAATCTTCGTGGCATGTATTGACAAACGATGGGCCCGATGCCGATGTTACGTTCACTATTCTACCACCATCATTAACCAATTCAATAAATTCATCCGTCACATTTTTAAGTCCATACAGATTTACACCCAGACATTTTTGCAAATTCTCAGAAGTAACTTCCTCATCAACTAAACCAGCCGCCACACCTGCGTTATTTACGATTCCGTAAAGTGGCTTTGGTTCTTCAGGATATTTATTCTTTACATAATCTTTCGCTTTCACTATTGAGTCTTTGTCGCAGACATCTAACGATAAAACCTCTACGCGGCTATCCCAGTTCGGACCCTCATACAAAATTGATTGCATACTGTTATAAATGTATATTTGTTAGAACGTACTTTTGAACATAGAATATAGAAATACTATATATATATATATATTAATATCTATTTTTAAAAAATATAACTTACGCTTCATTTCCTCTATCAATGTCTCTACTGCACAAAAATACATACGCATTTGGAAACTTTTCCAAGATACAATGGACAGTAGCTTTACCAATTCCTTTGTTGGCACCTGTCACTATAATTCTTCTCATGATAAATCAGCAGCTTGGGTTGTAATAGTATATAATATGATTCTTTATCAGCCAGTTCGAATTCAACGGCACTGTAAGCTGTAATTATAATATTTTTTCGGGACACAACAACAACATTTAATATTATTATTATTATTAATAATAAATAAATAATAATTTTTTATTTATTGAAAAAAAAATATTATTATTATTAATAATAAATTAATAAAATAGTTGAATTATTATTAGAATGATTATTATATATTATACTGTAGTAAAATATAATATTTTCACTTATAGGCACGTAATACTATGGGCTGTATATACGCTTCGCTCCGCCTAGCTAAGTTCATATACTTAGGTACCTACCCCCAATGTTATTATAATAATTTTGTTTTTTTTTTCAACCGGGAAAATGTTATAAATAATAATTTGAAATAAAATATGAAAAAAACTATAAAAAATAAACTATTTCATATATAGAAACAACACATACGTGTATAGACTTCAAACCACCTGACAACAAAGTACTGCACCACTAATTACACACGCACAAGGTAAATTTAATGATCTGAAATAAAAAAGTCGGAAACATATACACAAAACTATTGAATTGCAAACGCGCGCGCTACGAAAAAACAATTTATGCCATTCATATTACTACAAGTAAAAGATACAAACGCATGGCATCACATGGATTTCCTGAGTCATATGAATGTTTAGCAACATTTGTGATTCCGTACAAAATGCTTGGACTGTTAAACATAACTTCTTTATCCTCACGATCGAAAACTGTTGAAATATATGAACCGAAGTCGCATTTTCGTGATTTTAATCTATCATACACCCAGATTCTGTTACATCAACATTTACCAATTCATTTAAAAAAATACCCTTTAAATATAATTGATTCGTTTTCTCATCGACAAAAAATTTGAGCGCATCAGTTGCACTACTACACCAAGAAGATGATGATTGCAGATTATTCTTATCATTATGTGCACTCTTTTCATCGAACGCTTTCCCCTTTTCCACATCTTTGAATGTCAAGTAGCAAAGGTATAGTCTATGTACCTGCTTCAATACCGGAAACCACGCAATCAATTGACCTAGGTAAAAGAATATCACACCCAAGAACATATAATTATGATTATATTCTAATAATGTCGAGGTAACTGATTCAGGAAGAATCGAGGATATTACTGGGTTGATTAAATTGACGCATGTGTACCAAAGCAGCAAATAATACACACGCCCAAATACATACGCCAACATCAAAGCAGAGCCTACAGTAAAAATGCATAGTACAACAAAAGTAATCGCCAACTTATCTTCTGGCTGCATGATTATAATATATATATATATATATCCCGTTTCTTATGCTTACCTAATTGGAGCGTATATTTTAGTTACTGAGAGAGTAAAGTGGATCACAACCTATTTGTCATGTACACATGAATTATAAAGAATTCATATATATAATAATCGTGTTATCGTGTTTTGTTTGTTGTTAATAATAATTTTCCAGATTTCAAAAAAAGTGGCGACCTTAAATTTGTTTTGTACCAAAAAACGTTCGGTACACTATGGAATCCCACGGGCTTTAAACATCATAAATGTATATTAAGTCAGTTTATATATGTTATAACATTTTCTTCCCTTTATAAACTGACTTAATATACATTTATTAGGATAATCTAAAATATGAAAGATGAAAGCATTAAAATAGTACCTATAATATCCGGCCATCGTTGTGACGTCACTAATAATAGGTGTTGTTCCATTGTGTCAGTGTTGAAAGATGCGTAGGGCGGATATTTGTTTTGCATGGTTTTCCTTCTACTTTGTGATTATTTTACGTTTTATTACATTACCAAATATATACTTGTACGTTCCCTAGCAAAAGAATTTCAGTTTCGTTTGCCGTTTGGTGTTTGGTGCTTTGCCTAAACGTTAGTTCGTGCGTTGGTCGTTATAATACTTTTGCTTAAGGAAATGCCATAGCTATAATAAATATAAATATAATAAAAGCATTATTATTATTGTATATATATATATAATTATAATAGTAAATGACGATAGACAATACATATATGCTGCTGTTGCGTTATACATGTGCCCACGATTGCAAAGTCAGACACACGTCCATTACGTTTTAAAAATATCTAAAACCATAATATTTCGCGTGTTTACGATTAGCAAGTATTGATATATTTAACACGCGCTCGTGTACACTTTCTTATATAGGTCGTATATACATATTGTATTGACAAGAAGAAAGATCATTTAAATACCATGGATGACATTCCAAGAAATTCATACATAGTAACGAATGATCCAGCACTGCATGGTTTTTTCAATGAGGTGAAGGAAGCTGTGAAAGAATATATTCCAAAATCCCCAAATGAAGGTCAGTACAATGTAGAAAAGCAAGCATCGCATTTTTCGCCAACAACAAGAGCAAAAACGCAATGGCTCATGGATAAAACAAGTAAAATAAAAAAACAAAAACAAATGAAAGGTTATAAAAAAAGGACGGATCGGTTAGAAGATCTAATAAAACAAAGTCATAAAACCATTCGTGATATTGAAACTGCTAAACGAGAATTACTTAAAGTGCAACATCAAGTAATGGAAGTTGATGAAGAGTTAGAAACTTTAAATCATATTCATGGTGGTTATAAAACCAATCGTTCACAAATTAATAATGGCGAGCCACCCGAGTCAGATAAAAGGGAAGATACAGGATTTCTAATCAAAGCAATTACTGCTCTTGAAAGTCGTTTGCATAAATCAAATATACATGTTGGAAAAGCGAAGCATCGTGCAGAAGTTTTAAAACAAGGAATAAATTCTAAAAGGTATGAAAAGCAAAAAGCAAAAAGATTAGCGTTAAGTTGGATGAATACAGTCAAAACAAAGCAAGATCAATTGCAATCTTTAAATAAACAATTGCATCACGTAAAAGGTGAAATTAATTATTTACAACGTGAAATTAAATATTTGAAAGAAACGGAGCATAAGGAAGCAGTTAAGGCCAGAGCCCAAATACGTCTTATCGCAGCTGAAAAAATTAGACAGCGAGCAGCTCATAGAAAAGTTTTAGTAGCCCCTAAGCAAATAAGTGCATCGGTCCGACGACAAAACAATTTAAAAGCAATGCAAAAAAATAAGGTAGATGGAGATCCCGAAAACATTGAGGAGGATCTTATGAGTAACCCAGAGGATCAACATATTTTAGATTTGATAAATAAAAAAAAGCAAAATAAATCGTTACGGCAAATTACTGGTTCGGTTGAGCGATATGGCGTGGAAGACAAAAAAAGTAACAATGGCATCTCAAAATCATCCCAGCAAAGACCAGCAAGTAGTATTCAACCACGAAGACCAATACGCGATAAAAAAGGCTTACGCCCATCAACAAGCAGCGGACCAGGAAATCGTAGGAAAAAACCGAAGTGGCATCCAGGCGCAGTATCAAAAGCAGTTTCTAGATTAGATGGAAAACCTATTCCTACAGGTAGACGAGGCGGATTAATTGGTAAAGCCCCTGGGCGAACGTTGCATGGTAAAATGAGCGCAAAAGTTGAACTTCTACTGTCACGTGTGCCAAATGCCGACGCCATCAAAAAGAAAACGCAGAGAAACATTTTAGTAACAAAATGGAAATTAGCTAGAAACCAAGCAGAGCAAGCAGCATCTGGACAACATGGTGCGAGAGAGTATGAAAGAGCATTTGGTAAAGTATTGGAGCAGGAAGGCCACCAAATGACAATTGATAAATTTGTCCAAGAGTTTTTAGAAATGGAGCAGAAGCAATCAAGTTTAATTCGTCAAATGGAACACAGTGAAGAAGAACTAAAAGATGTCACAGTACAACATGAAATGTTAATGACAGAGCAAAATGATTTGGAAGATAAAATTGGTATATCAAAGAAGAAAACTGCAGAAGGGAAGCAGAACAGAATGGATAAATTAAATAAACAAGAACAAAATGCAATAGAGGTAGCAGAAAAATTCAAGCAAACCCAGAATAAGATTAAAAATGTATTAACTCCAATTTATAAATCGTTGAAAGATTTAGTTTCGGCCATTAATTCACAACCAATTGTTGCCAACTTATTTGGAAAAAATACAAAATATAGCAGTGATTTAATGAGGGATGGGAATATAACAGATACAAATGTAGAAAAAATATTGGGTGAATTAGAATCTACTATTTCAGAAATTTTTGAAGTTGTCAGCCGCTGGGATGAAATGGCAAATTCAAGTCAAATGACAGCAAATCGTAGAAGTGTGAGGAGAGCTAACGCATCATCACCGTATGGTGGTAGGCGGAGTCTTGTTGGTGGTGTACATGATCAGATGGAGCGTAGAAAGTCGTTACAAACTAGATCGCTAAGCAATGCTGTAAAAAATCGACATGTTGTGAAACATTCATTAGATAACAAATCTGCAGGATCAAATTCAGAAAACGATATGGAAGTCCAACGTTATACGGCAAGTAGCAGCCCAACACTGCGAAAGCGAACGGCGGTTACCTCCGTAGCATTGCCACGAGAGGAGGAAGTCAGCGCGTCATGTGTTAATGAAGGCTACGATAGTGACGATGATGCAAATACAATATTGCATAGAAACGATTTGCAAGAAACAGCAAAAGAATTATATCGTAGACGTACTGAAATTGAAAATTTCATGAAAATGCAAAGCGCGCAACGTCATCACACAAGCGCCAAAAAAAAATTAGCATTAGAAACGGAGGCTGGTTATGGAAGTACAAAAGGAATGCGATTTACACGGAGACGACAAGGTTATAAACCACTGGAAATTTAAACCGTCCTGTAACTACTACTATTACTCACCATTGCATTATGCATGTAGAGCTGGGCATGTTTCATGCGTTGAGCATTTAATAAAATTCGGTGCAAGTGTTGGGCTTGAAAGTCTTGAGAAACACACGCCAATGCCTTAGAACCTTAAAAACCAAACACTGTTTCCCCTTTCCACAACACCACAAATTTAAAGCGAATAATATACCAATAATAAATGAAATAAAATAATCGCCAAAAAAATTACATACGTACTTTTATACTACTAATATACCCTATGATATGATGATACAAATTCCAACAATTATATTGTCCCTTTATATTTACCTGCTATTTTATATCACATCGTCATATATTAATACGCCGCCATTTTTTACATTGCCGATGGACACATATATTTCTACAGTAGTGACGTGTAAGACAGAGTGACCTTGACAGTCGATAGAACGATATATATACATATGCATACGTGCTAGAACAAAGTGTACCAAACATTAAGATATGTTTAAAAAACTATTTATAGGCACAGGCGTGACCGCAGTAGCTGGCAACGTAGCTGGTTATTTTTGGGCCAAGAAAACGTTTGGGGACGACGGATTAGAAAGAATAATTAAATACGATATGGTTGCTATACCTGCTGCTATTGAATATAAATTACTGGAAGCACAATGTGAGAAATTCCATAAATATCCAATTCTTTCATATTTTTATCCTAAAGTTTCTTTGGAAGAGGAGGAGGAGCGATTTTCTGCTTTACATAAGAAATATGTGCAGCCACTATATGACCTCCATATGGAACTTGGAGGCTTTTATTATAAAAGTGGCCAGAAAACAGCAACAAACTATGCTGGCGTCATTCCAGAAATTTTTGTCGACCACTTTCAACCATTTTTAAATGATATCCCCGCAAGAAATTCAAACGAAGTTCGAGCAGTTTTGGAAAAAGAACTTGGTAAAAAGCGAGAGGAGGTATTTAGTTACTGGGAGGAAAAACCTATTGGATGTGCCTCTATTGGGCAAGTTCATCGGGCAGTATTGAAAACAAGTGGGAAAAAAGTTGTTGTGAAAGTTCAAAATCCAGATGCAGAACGCACATTTCGTGGTGATGTATTTGCTTTAAAATCCATCATAGATATCTTCGCGCCACAATTTTCCGTGGCATTTGACGAAATACAAAAACAGTTCGCTACTGAATTTGATTATCGTGGTGAATGTCAAAATGCTATCGACATCCGTAAAAATTTAATGAAGGCTGGATATACCAACGTGATCGTGCCAGAAGTTTTCCCAGAATATTGCAGCGAAAAAGTCATGGTTATGGAAGAAGTTACACCATCTACGCCCTTACACGATATTTTAAACGAACAAGGTGAGCGGATGGCTCGACAAAAAGGCATGACGAAAAAAGAATTCCTAAAAAGCACAGAGCTAAAAATGGTAGAGGATGTAAAGAAAGCGGCTGAAAGCGGCGATTATTCAATAGCAACAAGTATTTCTGCAGATACATATGATGCATATATTAAATTGCAACAAAGCAAAAAGTTTGCGCAAACGCTTACAAGATACGCATATAATTGGACACTTGGTTGGTTTTTACCAAACTATGATACTTCTAAAGACGAAAAAGACGATATTATTGTACCCTTGAATGCTGCTCGCATAATCGATGAATTATTCGAAGTGCATGGGCATGAAATATTTATTGATGGCTGTTTCAATGCAGACCCGCATCCTGGAAATATTTTATATGCAAATGGTAAACTTGCCTTGATTGATTATGGACAAGTGAAACGGCTAAGTAAAAAAGAACGGATTGAGTTGAGCAAAGGCTATTTATTAGTTCAAGCAGCTATTAGAGTGGACCCAAAATTGAGCCCAAATATACACCCAAAAATTCACGAAAGAGCTGTACGCTCCGTTGCAAATCATTCTAAATCAATTGGTATGAATACAAAATATAATTATGACGAAACCCTCTATAACATGTCAACAGTCTATTTAGGGCGGATGGATCGTCGTTGGTTTTTCCCTGATAACTATTTACAATGGGCTGATAAAATGCAGGAGAAAGATCCAATGGGCGATATATCCGCGTTTGATTATTTAGTAATGGTAAATATGACATCTATGATGTTGCGAGGATTAGCTGAAATGTTACAGCAACCCCGAAATACTGCTGAAACATGGGCACCGTTTGCACGAAAAGTTTTAAGAGAAAATAACAAGTTGAAAGAAGTTGAAGATGAAATTGCATCTTGGTCAAAAAATTTATGCCCAAATACGAAGTGCACATGCAAAAATTGTAGCTGTGGTGTTAGCTGCAAATGTAATACAAAGTAAAATATATTAATTATCATACGTACGAGATATTTTTTTTTGTACTTGATAAATTATATTTTAAAAAACACATTTTATAACACGCACACATTCGCTGAAATAATTTTTCACATCTTCTTCCTACGTACAAATGATTATTTTAAGAGGAAGATGCCGCTGAATTCATTTGACTTTCAATTGTTTCAGTTAGTAATCCTATATAATCATTTGGTAAATTGTGTGTAATGCAAAATTGCGTGGCAATTTCTACTGGTATGTCTCCAGAATATACTCTAATCGTGGCAGTTTTGCCATTATCTTCTACCATTACATCCAGCTCAAATAATATCCATCTTTCGCCTGTTGAATTAATTGAAGTTTCCTCCGCCGGTCTTTTCACATTCTTTTTCATTTCATATGATGATTCTACTGCTTCTGTCACTTTTCTTCTTTTTTTACTATTAGTGTCATTATTACTGTTTATATCTTCCTCTGTTCTCGGATGATTATTCTTACGAGGATCAAAGTCACATTTTGTATCAACATTGTTCGCCCACTTCATTATCGGCATTGGTTCTCCAGACAATACTCTAGAAACCCATTTCGGTGACTCATACTTTGGCCCAACTACACTTTTTCCACTTCGTTCATTTCTCCGATCGACATACCATGTTTGCGCATAAGCAAAATAAAGCATTGGACGTTGTTTATTACTTTTACTATTGTTTGCTGTCCCTCTATGTTTTATACGATAGTCAAACAAAATTGCTGAACCTGCATCAGAACATATTGCAAATTGCTTTAATGTATCATTCGAAAAATTATTATGCAAATGCGATCCAGGATAAAACTCTGTTGGCCCCATTTCCTGCGATAAATCAACCAAAGGATAAAATACATTGATGCAATATGGCGGTGTGTCTATATGATCAAATAAAGGAGGACCATCACAGTGCCAGTTTTGGTTATCATTGTTTTCATTGGTTGGATTCGCAAACATTACACCACAATAAAGTAAAGTAACATCACCACCGCCTAATAGTTCTTTGACTAATGGAAACACAATTGGATTATAAACTAACGCAGGGTCAGTGTATGGAGAAGATGATAATTGGTATCTCATATCTGCGCGACTACCGTCCCTTTGAACAAGTTCACGAAAATCTACTCGTTGTATAGAAGCTGCAAGATGGTGAGTTTCACGAGGATTAGCCATTTGTAAAATTAAAAGTTCTTTTCGCCGTTCATTTAATTCATTTTTTAAAAATATGTAATCGCTTGATACTTTTTCTAATGTAGATTGTACAAACGATTTAGGCAAGACATTATTTATATACACACAACCACTACCAAGGAAAGAACCAACTGCCTTTTTAAAACTTGAAGTGTCACGCTGCCAGTTTTTTTTATGGTCTTGCCGTTCCTTTATGTTTGGGCCAATGCATACATCTTCTTGCAAGGTTGCTGGTGGTGGTATTTTCAATGCACCACTCAAATACTGTTTTAAAACCGACGAATAGTTCATCGCCGATGATATACTGATACACGGACTTTGTTCTGGAATTATAATGTGATTGCATACATCATCCTGCACAATCGGCACGCACACGCTAACGCATCATTGTAACATACATATACATTTATTTACGTATTTATAGTATCTTCTTCTTTTTTCTTTAAGGTATTCTATAGTATAGGCCATACCGTATTTTAATTTATAATACGTAATAATAAATTACCTGTGGTAAAATAAAAAAAATACAAAATAAAAAAAATTATTATTAAAAAAAAATAAAATTATTATTTATTATTATTATTATTATTTTATGCCGCCTCCTTGTTGTGGATTTGTAGCTGTAACCTGTGAAGTAGAAACCATAGCATTCTTATATTCAGAACTAGCTGCACCGTATTTAACTCGAATATCGCGCAATTTTTGCATTTGTTGAATTTGAATTTGACGATTAGAGTCGCTATCCTCACTTGGGGATATTTTTGTCTGCCCCTTACTACTTTTATTTCTCGAAGAGCATACACAACAGCATGCACATGTTAAGCAGTACATAATTCTCCTTGTCGTTTTGCTCATCTTCTTTTTTCCAAGCTTTTGGGCTGTTTCCAGTTTTTCCTTCATGCCAGTAAGCATCATATACATAGATACTACAAATACAACAACACTACTTCCAACTAGTAAAACATCGATAATGACATTTTCATAATCTTCAACGTTATTCGTGTTACTATTAGTTGTTAAGACTAAACCTAAAACTAAGGCTAACAGTAATTGCCCACTTGTTAAAATTTGTAATTTGGTATTTATCAGTTCTTTGTATGGTGCATATGCAACTACAACAGTATAAAATGCAAATGCAATTAGAAACCCCAACAAAACTTGGCTCATTGAACCGGGATTTATTAAAACCATACCCCCGACTAATACAATTTTTTTTACCATCTCAAAGCTTTCAAACCAATAATCTTGCGCTTTATATGCAACATATATGCTACCAAATTTTTCAGTGAAATCAGAATCTTCCAATCTTGCCCGATGTTTTCTTAAGTGTAATAAAAACGCTAGCGGTATGCCTATGACGTATATACCTAGGCATACTAAAGCAAACACTAATGCTGCAACATGCTCACCTTTATAACATTCAATAGAATAATCTTGTCGAAGAAAATATCGACCACTAACACGTTGACAATCAAATACTTGAAAAACTCTTTGGCCAATTCCTGGATATAACAGAAAGATAAACAAAATTTGCCACTTTATAGATTTTATGCTGACATTCTTTTTTTTCTTTTTTCGGAACAACGAAGTTATCCATTGTGATACTTTTACACACAAATATATTCCCGGTAATAAGCACATGTGAGCATAAAAAGCACTTAAAAATGGAAGGGAGAACGAGCAAGGCGATAAGGGGGTGAAAAATGACATGAAATCAATATTGGCGATTTTCATATTGTCCAATATTGAAACAAACATTGGTGGCCATGGAATTTGGAACGAAACATTTAAACTTGAAAATACTTGCATGTGGCCATACAAGATTTTTAAATTACCTTCAACAAACCCAGTAAGATCAAACGGCGAATCTTTCCCTTTAGTTTTTGATCGTTTCCCTCCTCTGCTACGCCCACCGCCTTCTACTCCACCAGCACCAGCTGAATTCAGCGCTTCTCCAGCAACCGCTTCATCTAAATCATCATCTCCTAAATCAGCATCATCATCCACGTTATCATCTTGAGTCATTTCTGATGCACGTTTTGCTTCTGATGCGAAATCATTCGGTACACGACAAAGCAGAACTACCATGGTCATTATTAACAATAGAGGAGCACCCCATGCCTACATTAGATTTTTATTTGTTTTTGTTAGTCAATATATTATTTTTTTATTTTATCTTATGTATAATTCAAAGTGTTAAACGTACCATTTGTATAAATCCAGTTGCATTTTTTTCGCTGCCATCACAAAATACACACTCTGTTCCACTTCTAGAATGCTCATCATCGCATATGGCGCATAAAACTCCAGTTGTGCCTTTTTGACATTGTGAACATGTACCATTTTTCATTCCGCATGTTGGCATAGATTCATTAAACTCACAAGCATTTTCATATGGACATTCCATAAATCTCTTTGACACGTCAGGTTCCCACGGTATTCTCCAAGTTCCAGGCAATGCATGCGGGAAACTACCACGTGTACAATTACCATTTTTTGGGCATGTTGTGCAGTTCCATTCATAAAAATCTGTAGAATCTTTGTCGTTGAAGTATTTAAAATCTCCACAATCACCCTTGACAGTCCATTTGTTGTTTGTAATCGAAAATTCGTAACTTGGATGCAAACGTAAGCGAAAGTATAAAACTTCTTCCTGAAATGGTACAAAATGTCTTTGTATAATATCAATAATTGCTGCTTTTTGACTAACCTTAATATGTTTTTCCTGCCTATTTCCTGGCGGAAATTCAACCTCGTTGCTATATTGCAAAACATATGGTCCAATGTCCCCTTGTGGCATCTCTTTTGGCGATTCAAATGCCACTGATACTTGCTTTTTTCCTGCTACTAAAATTGCTACATCTCGTGGAGCACCTTCTAATTGAACCTTTTCCTCCTCCTCTTCAACTTCATATATTCAATATTATACATCTCTTTATACCAGGTGGTAGTATTAAAAAAAGGAAAATGAAAAAATAAGAGCCACAAATTTTTATAATGATTATCATATGTATTATTGATTAATCAGTGTAAGGTATTGTATTCAGTGCGTGTTCCATTATATTTACATATGTATTCGGTTGGTAATATTTTGTTTAAGGTGTTGCTAACCTGGTAGGCCGGTGGCCCTCGAATATTTGTTGTAATGCTGTGCAATTTTAAAATGCTAATCAAATTATTGGACTAAGGATTCATTTCCTATACAGTGTTGTTTTCCCTATCAAGCACTGTACCACATGTTTTGTACTTAAAGAGGGAGTTACATAGTAAGAGATATATATAGATCAAACATTTAAAACTGAGGGAGCATGCTATTCCCTCGCTATAACAACTATAATACTGAAATACAACGAAGCAAAATGGAGAAATCATTAATTTGATGAGTTTTAATTGTATTTATTATGGAATTATTTTTTTATAAGAAGTAATAATAATAATAATAAAATAAAATAATATGATTAATGAGCAATGAGCAATGAGCAATATGAGCAATATGAGCAATGAGCAATGACCGAAGCACCATCATAAATGAAGAAAACACAAGGACAGGTTTACGATATACAAACGAAGATACAGAAAGGCCATTAGTTAAGTTTCATACAATCATCTTTGATTTGTTACAATATTTACTTTTTTTACAAAGAAAAAGAAACTTAAATTATTTGGATGATGATGAAAAAAATAATAACAACTATCTATGTCATATTTGTCATTTTCATGACATCGTCTGGTAGTGTATATTCAGTGGAATGGGATTGTGCGGCAACAACAACTACCGGGACATTTACACGTTCGACGGACTGTGGAGTATTAGGTAGTAATCATGTTGCTGTATCAAATATATTAGTTATTAATGGTACGAAGACAGATATGAAAAATCTGGTTACAATTACTGCTGCGACAAGTAAACGACATTTTTTTATCGACGGTCCAAATGATAAATTAACTTTAAGGTATTTGAAGTTAGTTGGTGGTGATGTTACTGGTAATACTGGTGGCGGCGCAATTCTAATCGATGGTGGGGGTGAAGTGAATTTATATTCAGCTATTGTATTCAACAATAAAGCCAGATACGGAGGTGGTATTATGGGACATGGTGCTAGTGCTACTAATAAGAATGCAATGTTGAATGTTTATGATAGTATTATTAACGGCAATGAAGCTGTCATAGGTGGTGGTATTCGTATGAAATATGGTTATATTGCTGTTCATGATTCTGCAGTAGCTAATAACACAGCTAATAATGATGGAGGTGGTATAGGTATGTGGACCACTGATGCAACATTCAAGAATACAATTATATCAAATAATGGAGCCCTTAGAGGGGGAGGCTTCAATTTAGCATTTGATTCTACTGTTGTGCTCCGCCAATCATCACTTATCAATAATTATGCATCTGAGACAGGCGATGAAATAGATACATGGGAATCACCAAATATATCATTCATAAATACATATTTCAAGAATGCAGGAAACAGTAATAATATCATTCCAAGGGGGGCTGGTTCACCAACATTCAAAACCTGCTTAGATAATTTATGCACTGAGGAACCATTTACTGGCGCATGCAACGCAGTAAACAATAGTAATTCGAAATTAGGAGTGTTGTGCAATTTGAATTGTTCAGTGAACCAATTTGCCCCATCAGTTTCAGTAGCCATTTCAGCCCCATCGTCTATGGATACGTGCAAACCATGGCAAACATGTGATGCTGGTTATAGACGTGTAAATGGAAATGTAACATCTGATGCAACATGTGTACAATGCGGTCAAGGACAATTTCAATCTTCAAATCAATTCAATGGCACTGCGTGTCAAGTATGGCAAGATGTTAAATGCAATGCTGGACAACGTGTTAATAGAAGTGCAACATCTGATGCAACATGTGTACAATGCGGTCAAGGACAATTT
>JACKZZ010009664.1_pt1 | contig 14693 bp, 31 predicted proteins | sample 8027871 | NCBI WGS metagenome assembly JACKZZ01 (sample SAMN15724774, study PRJNA655200) | protist metagenome | isolation source: fluorescence activated cell sorting (FACS) single amplified genomes of... | place: USA: West Boothbay Harbor, Gulf of Maine | collected 2000-07-19
TTTAAAAGGTGCAGACCCAGAATTTGATGATGGTCCACCTTGTTTAGCTTTATGCTCTAAGACTAAATTAGAAGATGGTAGAGATAGATTTATGTATAACTACATGGTCTTTGCTAAAAAGAAATACAAAGACAAATGGCCAGATCAAGTATCAAAAGCAAACTATAGTTATTTAGAAGACCCATGGGATAAAACAAAATTAGATTCTAAAATAGCTGCATGGAGAAAAGATACAGCAGGACATACTTGTTATGAAGAACCTATTAAAGATAAATGTATGCGAGGTCTTTGTTATTCTAGACCTTTTGGTGTTTCATCAGATGGTATATCTGTATTCCCAGACATTACTGATTTTCAAATTATAAAATATGTAGAACCAGAGTATAGATTCCAGGTAGTAATGCCTAGTGATGATAAGGTAGAAGTTGTAATAGCTAACACTAAGTTAATGACTACACAAAAAGAAGTTTTAAATTTAATCTGGGAACAGACAGGAGTTTACTTTGAACCCCTTAAACCAAAAGATTATAGAGCAAAATTAAATGAATGGAGAAATGGTTGTGAAACAATTTATCCACCTAAAGGAACTCAAGTTACAGACAGATTAAAAGATGAGTTATATCAATACTGCATTAATGGTCCTCAAGCTAAACAAAGAGGGCAGGTTAAAAATGGAGCTTGTTATACTAATGAAGGTAATCATTACTTTAAATTTACAGCTTTCATCCAGCATCTAGGAAACAATTGGAAAATACCAGAAGAAAGAATAGCAAGACAATTAGAAAAAGATTGCCAAGTAGAATTTAATCATTCTTTAAATGTTGAAGGTAAAACATTAAAGGTCTGTCGACTCCCACAACTCCATTTGGATCAGATAGAATATAAACCAGTGGAGAGAAAAGAGAGTAATTACTAATGAAAAAATATAGAGTAATAGGTCCTCCAGGTACGGGGAAAACAAGAAGTTTATTAAAAACAGTACAGAAATATATTGATGAAGGTGTGTCTTTACAGAATATTGGATACTTTGCTTTTACTAGAAAAGCAGCTAATGAAGCTAGAGATAGATTTTTAGCCGACAATGTAGGTCTAACTAAAAAAGATTTACCTTATTTTCAAACTCTTCATTCATTTGCTTTTAATCAGTTAGGATTAAAAGAAGAAAATGTAATGCAAGAAGAACACTATAAAAAAATAGGTGAGACATGTGGCATACAAATTAAATATGCAAACCATGAAACCAATCAATGGAATGGAATATTCTCATCTGACAGTGAGTATTTAAGTTTAATTAATTTAGCAAAGGTAAAACAAATCACACCTTTGGAACAGTTTGATAAAAACGAACACCTTACTTGGGTGGAAAGATTTAAACTAGATGCCATAGCAAAAGAGATAGAAAATTTTAAAAAAACTTATGGTCTAATAGATTTTAATGATATGATTGAAAAGTTTTTAAAAGCTGAAGACACTAAAAGTTTTCAAGTAATTATTGTAGATGAAGCTCAAGATTTATCTAAGCTGCAATGGAATATGTTAGATAAAATAATGAGAGATAGTATGTCTGCTAATCCTAGAGTATGGATTGCTGGAGATGATGATCAAGCTATTTTTGGATGGGCTGGTGCTGATGTTAGATCATTTCAATTATGGCAAGGTAAAGATGTACTCTTAACTAAATCTCAAAGAGTTCCAATAGATGTACAAACTAAAGCTTTGGATGTTATTTCAAGAGTAGGTATAAATAGAATACAAAAAGATTATTTACCTAAAGAAGAACGAGGAGAAATAATAGAAAGATTTAAACTAACCGATCTTATCACTGATATGGAAAAGGGGGACTGGCTTATTCTTACTAGAACCAATTCTTTATTAAAACCTATTCTACCACAATTAAAAAGACATGGTTTATTTTTTCAAACAGCACAAGGTAATAGTATTGGCAAATCTTTATACGAAGATATTGGTTATTGGAATCAAATGAGAGAAGGAAAAGAAATTCCAGAAGTACAATTACAAAGAATAAAAGAAAAAATGAATGAAGTAGATATTACTTTACCATGGCAAAAAGCTTTTACTAAAGTAGCACCTAGTCAAATTGATTACATGGAAGCAATGTTAACTAATGGAGAAGACTTAACACAAACACCAAGAATAAAAGTATCTACTATTCATGGGGCTAAGGGAGGTGAAGCAACCAACGTTGTATTATTTTTAAATCAAACAACTAATACAATGGCAGGTGCTAAAAAATCTCCAGAAAAACAAGACGAAGAATACAGAGTTTGGTATGTCGGAGTAACGAGATCTGCTAAAAATCTATACTTAATCAAAGCAAACAACAAATCAAAGGAGTTTAAAATATAATGGCATATTTAAACGCAGACATACCACCAATTTATTGTAAAGTTAGAAAAGAATATTTATATGATTTAAAAGAACACCACGGTGAAAGCGAAGACTGCTGCATTTTTGGTTTTGCATCTATAACAGATAGAGCTCTATTGTTTCATATCATGTTACCCAATGGTGCATGTTTTTGGAGATTACCTATCTCTGCTTTTTTTCAAGAAAAATTTGAAGTAAAAGATGTAGAACCGCCTGCTATAGATCAAGTGCAATTATGGAATTGCTTTAGTTATTATCCTAGTGTACACTGTTTTAGTTTTTTAAGAGGAAAACGAGGAAAGTATTTTGGAAAAGATAAGAAAGATTATCCAGGAGAATATTTATTCACCATTGATTGGGGACATCCAGAAAGTAATATTTTGGATACAGAGCATTCTGAAATTCCTCAAGAACATAAATGTGCGCATATACTTGCGTTGGATAGTGGAAACTATGCAGCACAACCCAATAATCGTATTCTGTGGGATGCTCCTAATTACGTTACTGATGGTAGTGTACCAGATTATTCTGTCCAGAGCACTTATTGGAATGTAGAAAATAAAGATTGGTTAACAGAGGACTCTAAAAAAATGTTTTACACAACAGAGGAGAAAAAATAATGAAGTCACTTGTATTTAAAGCACAAACAGAATGGGTAAAGCCAACAGAGTTTCCAGATTTAAGGCAGGCCGACACAATTGCTATTGACTTAGAGACATGTGATCCAGATTTAAAAACTAAAGGATCAGGTGCTGTCGTAGGTCGAGGTAAAGTAGTAGGCATAGCTGTGGCTACAGATGGTTACTCTGGGTACTTTCCTTTTGATCACGAGGGTGGTGGTAACCTTGAAAAAAGTAAGGTAATTCAATGGTTTACAGACATTTGTGCTTGTCCAGCCATTAAAGTTTTTCACAATGCGATGTACGATGTGTGTTGGATTAGAGCCATGGGTATAAAAATTGAAGGACAAATTGTAGACACAATGATTGCAGCATCATTAGTAAATGAAAATAGATTTAGATTTGATCTTAATAGTTTAGGTTGGGATTATTGTGGCCAAGGAAAAAATGAAACAGAATTAAATCAGGTAGCAAAAGAATGGGGACTAGATCGCAAAGCTGACATGTGGAAGTTACCTTCTATGTATGTTGGTAACTACGCTGAACGTGATGCAGAACTTACATTAAATTTATGGAAAGTAATGCAGAAGGAACTAATTGACCAGGACCTAGGATCTATTTTTTGAATTAGAGACAGATTTATTTCCTTGCCTGGTTGATATGAAATTTAAGGGAGTACGTGTAGACGTTGAAGGAGCTCATAAGTTGAAGCAACAGCTAGCATCAAAAGAAGAAATACTACTCCAAAAAGTAAAAACAGAGACAGGAATAGAACCTCAAATATGGGCAGCAAGATCGATTGCAAAAGTTTTTGATAAACTTGGTTTAGAGTACGAACGGACTTTGAAAACACAAGCACCATCATTTACTAAAAATTTCCTTTCTACTCATAAACATCCTACAGTTAATCTTATAGCAAAAGCTAGAGAGATTAACAAGGCACATACAACATTTATAGATACGATTATAAAACATGAACACAATGGTAGAATTCATGCAGATATAAATCAAATTAGATCGGATAGTGGGGGAACAGTGACAGGAAGATTCTCTTACTCTAATCCGAATTTACAACAAATTCCTGCTCGCAACAAGGATTTAGGTCCATTGATCCGATCCCTCTTTATACCAGAATCTGGTTGCGAATGGGGATGTTTTGACTACTCACAACAAGAACCAAGATTAGTAGTTCACTATGCATCCCTGGACCAAGACTCAAGCGTCTATAATGTTAAGGAAGCTTACGACGATGGTAATGCAGATTTTCATACAATCGTTGCACAGATGGCAGATATACCTAGAGACCAAGCTAAGACAATTAATCTTGGATTATTTTATGGTATGGGTAAAGCTAAGCTGCAAGCAGAGTTAGGTGTATCAAAAGATAAGGCAGAAGAATTGTTTTCTATCTACCATGAAAGAGTTCCTTTTGTTAAATCATTAACAAGGTCTGTATCTAATAGGGCTCAACAACGTGGACAAATTAGAACTTTACTGGGTAGGTTATGTAGGTTTCATTTATGGGAACCCAATAGTTTTGGTATGCATAAAGCCTTACCATTTGATCAAGCTGTCCAGGAACATGGTCCAGGCATCAAGCGAGCTTACACTTACAAAGCTTTAAATAAATTAATCCAAGGTAGTGCAGCAGATATGACTAAAAAATGTATGTTAGAGTTGTATAAAGAAGGTATTGTAGCACATATACAAATTCACGATGAACTTGATATTTCTGTAGAAAATGATAAACAAGCTAAGAAGATAGTAGAAATAATGGAATCTGCTGTTGACTTAGAGATACCTAACAAGGTAGATTACGAAAAGGGTAAAAATTGGGGTGATATACATTAAGGGGGAATATTAAAATGAATTTAAAACAACATATACCACATTTTGTGGAAGAACATAAAAAAGCAATAGCGGTTGTTATAGTAATTTTAATTATAGCTATAATTATATAATATGAAACGAGACCGCAATGAACATAGCAGAGTTATTCAAAAAGAATTTTGTATTAGTACCCGTCATAGCGTCTGTGCTATTTGGAACGTTCACTGGCGTTAAGTATATTGTTAATCTAACAGACACAATTAATTCTAATCAAACTCAAATAATAAATCTTCAAAGAAATTTAACTGCAGCGGAAGAAAAACTTGCAGATCAAAACACAAGACTATCATCAGCTGAAGCGACGTGGCAGATGGCCGAGAATTTATATAGAACTCTGGCAGATCAAGTACGTGAACACAGCTATGATATAAAAGATTTAAATAGGTAAGCATATGGGAGGTCTCCGCATGAATTATAGATTTACAGCAATACTTATTTTAATGTTTACACTGCTAACTTTGTTTGCAAAACCTGCATATCCTAGAAACGAATATCTTAATGAGTATGGTGCAAGATGTGGAGATTTTGAAACAAGAATTACTCAAAGTGTAAGTGAAGATCAACAGCTACAAGCATTGGATCGTAATTTTAATAATGGTAGTCGTTATTTATCTCTTACTTACAGAAAATATCTAGGTGTAGATTGTAAGACTATAAAAGAAAATGTAAATCTTAAACAACAATTAGAGTTGATGAAGATGTGTGGTAGAGTTAATAATAATCCTAGTCTTGCATACAACGAAAATTTTAGATTATTGGTATCTAAATGTAGAGGTGTTACTCCAACAGAAATAAATAATAGGCCTGAAGACTCTGGAAGTGCCTGGGATGGTTTAAAAAATGACTACAAAAAAGAGAACCCAGACATCACATTAATGGGTGATAAGTTTCTAACACCTACAAATACATTGAAAATACCACCAAAAGATTATATATTACCCCTTCCAAAACCTAAAGATGATTGATAAATTTTGCTATAAATTTTTTGCAAAGATAGATGAGATTACTGAATGGATAGCTAATAAAATAGCTGGACCAAGATGTAAATGTAAAAAAAATGACAAGAAAAACTAACACAATATTAATAGGATTACTAGGTACAATTTTAATGGGATTGGCTACATGGGTAGTAATCACACTCGTAGAAGTCCAGGTTTTAGTAATGATGATCCAGCAAGAGCTGATGGATCTTGACAAAGTTATTGGAAGAATATATTCTCATATGGATAGATTATCAAAATGACAGTTGTAAAAGACATAACAAATCAAGTGTTGGTACCAAAACCTGTTAAAAAAAGTGAATTAAATAAATCTTTTTTTATAGGAAGAGTAGCAATGGATCATGAGCCAGATACTATTGAAATAGAAGTACGCAAAACAAATAGAATAAAACAACCACATTTAAATTATTCAGAATCAACAGAAATAAAATCTAAATGGAAAGACATAAAAGATGTTTATTAAATTACTAAAAAAATTATTTACACCTACAGAACAAAAAGATGAACATCTAGCTTTTTACGAAGATATACCTGAACCAGAAATAGCTGTCTTTAAATGTACAACACACATAAAATTTAAAAAATCTTGTCCAATTTGTTTAAAAGCTCATGGTTATGGATAAAAAAAATAGAAAAATATTTTCAGATATAATTAAAAAAGCAAAAATGGTAGATGGTATCTGTCCGTACTGTTCACAACACACATTATTAATATCAATTGTAAATGATTTTTTTAGATGTTTAACTTGTGGTGGTGACATAGAACAAAAAGTAAATGGAAAAATAAACTACATACCCGTTCAACTAGAAGAATTTGATGAGGTAAAAAAAGATGGCTAAACAAAATTTTGCAATGTACACACCCAGGGAGCAACATAAAAAACGACCTGGAGTCCACAAAAAAACACTTAATAAAAGTGAAAAAAGAAATAAAAAATTAACTCGTTATAAAGGTGGTGGGAGATAACTTCCTGCCCTTAAAAAAATAAAGGCAGAAAGAAAAAGGTGTGATGAGTGATAAATATATCACATTACTGTGGCTGTCAAGTCACAGTTTCTAATTTACAAGAAAATTTAGTGTAGGCTTTCATACTGTTTGTCCACTCTGGGTCAAGAGTATTCATCAATGTATGGGAATGGCTATAACCATAAACTATGCAGCTATGATAATCCTCAAATAAAATTGTAGGAGTTGGTATAATTTTGCATTGATGGTTTGCTAGTTCACTACATAGAACCATTAATAAAATATATTTCATTTTGTCCTTGACTTAATAATTACAACACATATACTCCCATAAAATATAACAAGGAGAAATATGACAGACACGACTAAATTTAAAAACGTATCTTTGTCTAAGAAAACTTATAGTGATGTAGGGCTTCTCAGTAAAGAGATATTTGATGTTCAATTATCGCTATCAAAAACTATTGAATATTTAGTAGATAAAGAAATGAAGAAAGTAACAAAAGGAAAAACAAATGGAAACGGAAAAGAAAAATAAAATAACGTGTCCAACATGTAAGGGAAATGGTTATACTGTAATACCCTATAAATTAGCTCGGAAACATGAGGTAATACAGTGTACTGTGTGTGATAGCCAAGGAGAAATTGATGCAAATAAAGCTGATGACATTATTATTGACTCTGATGGTATTCACAGGTTGCAATAAGGATTTAAATTTTAATCCAACAACCACAATATTAAAACACATAATGAAAGGAGAAAAAAAATGACAACAATAGAAAACGAACTTAAGGAACATATTGATATTTTAAAAGACCAATTAAACCCTAATGGAGAAGTTGTTTGGGACAAACAAATAGGAGGATCTCATTACAAAAATTTTAAGATACAACCTGCAGAATTTGTCAACAAAAATAAATTATTATTTGCTGAAGGTAATGCAGTTAAATATATCTGTAGGCATTCTACTAAAGGGGGTGTTGAAGATATAGATAAAGCTATTCATTACTTAGAAATGATTAAAGAAAGGGACTACTCTTGAAAACAGAACAACAATTAGTAGATGAGATTGTTAGTAGAATAACACATCTTTTAGACAAACATGATGCTACACTAATCGCAGGAGCTCTAACTGCTTTAGGTTTTCAAATTTATAAAACTCTTCTTAGCAAAAAAGAATTTTTAGATATGCAGCAACATATTTTAAAAAGATCAAATGAAATGAAACCGTTTCAAGAAAGGAAACTACACTAATGAAAGAATATCAATTTACTAGAATTGAAACAATAAAATCAATTCAGATAATACGAGCAGAAAGTCAAGAACAAGCAGAAAAACAATTAGAAATAGAAGGATTTGACGAAAGTTGCGATGAGATTATTTCGTCAGAAACTGAAATAGAGGAGAATGTATGAAAAAAGTAACTATAACTAGTAAAGACATAAGCATTAAACAATGGTCTAATTTATTGTTAGAACTAAATCTTATTAAAAAAGCCTGGAAACCTTTTGCAACACTAGAAATGCAAGCGACAGGGATTAAAAAAATAATAGCTTGGGGTACAAAAAACCCAGATGATATATTTGAAAAAGATCAATAAAAATATGGATTTAATTATATTACAAGATGGTCTGTACTATCTGTATCCTGTAACTCCAGAATTAGTTGCAGGGGAAAAATGGAAAGATTGTTTTGATCTCTGTGATATATTAAGAGAGAAATTAACTTTTTATAAAGATGCTATAAATAAACATGTTATGAAAGATGGTTCTTTCTTTTTTGGGTGTATGTGCAAATGACAAACATAATCCCTTTTAAAAATAAAATCCAAAATAAAACATGCAAGAAATGTGAAAAAAGATTGCCTATAAAAAATTTTTATCCAACAGGAAATACTTTTAATTCTTACTGTATCCCGTGTGATAACATGCGTTCAAGAGTCTATAAATATAAAAATGCTACGAGATTAGCTAAGAGTAATAATATATATATCAATACTGAAACAGGTTATCAAAAAGATATTATCAATGGGATTTTTAGTAGAGGTCGTAAGGACCCTATCAAGACTAAAAGAAAAATATGGGTGCCTATTATTACTAAAGATGAAATATATCATTTACTTAATTTACATTATCAACACATGAAAAAAATTTTCCCAGGATCAGACGGGAGATTCTGTTCTTATTGTAGGCAACCATGGACTTATATCAGGCGTCTAGGGACTAGGAACCAAGGGAAACAGGTAAGAAAACAAAGTATTGAAACAAATTTTTCTGTAGATAGATTGGACACTACCTTAACTTATCAAAAAGGTAATATTGTTTTTTGTTGTCAAGGCTGCAATAATAGAAAAAATCAAGTAAGAATAGAGGACATGGTAAATATAATGAATGTATGGATGGAAAGGAATAGGACATAATGAAAGAAAAAATGAAAATCTTAGATCTATTTAGTGGGATCGGAGGATTCAGCTTAGGGTTAGAATCTACAGGACACTTTGAGACTACAGCATTTTGCGAGATAGATAAATTCTGTAAACTAATATTAAACAAACACTGGGAAGGAAAGAAAATATATGACGACGTCAAAGCAATCAGCAAAAAACAATTCGAAGAAGACGGGATCGAGCTCCCAGACATTATCACAGGGGGTTTCCCGTGTCAGCCGTTCTCAGTCGCAGGCAAGCAACAAGGAACCAGTGACAGTAGACATCTCTGGCCAGAGATGTTTCGAATCATCAAAGACTTTGCCCCAGTCTGGATTATTGCGGAAAATGTCAAAGGCCTTACTAACATCCAAGACGGCGTGGTCTTCGAGACTGTGTGCACTGACTTGGAAGGAGAAGGTTACGAAGTCCGGACGTTCAATATTCCAGCTGCAGGTGTCCAAGCTCCCCACAGAAGAGAAAGAATCTGGATTGTGGCTCACGCCAAGCGCTTCAATGAGAGAAAATCGATCAGAGGAAGCGATGAAACACAGAGTAGAATACAGGAAGAGCATAGGCAGAACGACAGTGCCTCCAGGGAATCTAGCAGAACAGGTTCAGTATGGGGAACCAACAACGGACATGAAAATGTATCCAACTCCCAAGGAGAGAGACTACAAGGGAGCAGAGGGCAAAAGAGTGATAGAAACATCAACGGGATACAGCAAGATTCGGAAAGGGACAAAAACAAAATTTGGAGCGAGTCTAAACGATGTAGCACAACATCTGGACATGAAAATTTGGAGAACTCCAGACGCACATTGCAACAGGGGACCGAGCTCAGTAAAAAGAATGAAAATGAAACTAGAGAAGGGAATGCCAATATCGATCAACGATCAAGTAGCGCATCCAGATCTAATGTGGCCAACACCGAGAGCGAACGAACCAGGGAGAACAACGAAGGGTTATGGTCGGGGACTAGCCGAGTTAGTGGAAGGCAAGAAACAAGTGGAACCGAAGAAACTATGGTCGACTCCAGTACAGGACGATGTACACCACAGGAAACAGAAGTACAGCCAGGGAGGTACAGCTCTTTCGACTCAAGCTGGTGGCAGTCTGAACCCGAATTGGGTAGAGTGGCTAATGGGGTACAAGGCAGGGTACACCGACTTAAGTCATTGGGAAATTCTATCGTCCCGAAAATCGTCCAAGAGATCGGCAACGCCATCATCCAAGCCGAAAAAGAAAAAGATTTAGAGATATTGGATGAACGGAATGGTTTCTAATATGAGAAATTTATTTGAAACATGTATCGATGTAGGCAGTGGCCTTATCTTGTCTACATTAATACAACTATTTATATTTCCTTTCTTTGATTTACATCCAACAGTCTTAGAAAGTTTTCATATAGCAGTAATTTTTACAGCTATATCGATATGTAGATCATGGTGTTGGAGAACCTTATTTGGAAGGATTAGGAAAAAACATGTATAAGTATATATTGATGAGAATATACCATTACTCAACTTATTTAACGAGTTGGTCATGGCAAAAATTATATGGTGATAGAACTAAAAGAGGTAAAAAATAATGACTAAAAAATACGATCAATGGGGTTATGAAGTTAATAAAAAACCTAACATAGGTAAATTGTTAAGTAGAGTTGTGCATGATTGGGAAAAAGAAAGAAATAGTTTTGATAAAAAGTTTTGGAAAAAAGCAACATCAGGACAAGCAGGTATGTTTCTTATAAAATTAAACATAACTCAAATAAGAGAGCTTAATAAAGGTGTTAAGAAAAAATATTGGTCTAAACTATATAAGGAGATTGAAAACCAATACACTGAAGATTGGTGTGAGGCTGAAAAAATTGAGAAACATAACGCAATGAAAAGAAAGGGGTTTTTTCAATATGGGTAAAAAAGAAAAATATGATGGTAGGTCTAGACCTACTAATGAAACATATTCTAAACGTTGGGAAGAAATTTTTGGTGAGAAAAAACAAGAAGAACTAGACGAAGAAACTCAAGAGTATGTTAACAGCTTAAAAAATAAACTATAATGAAAGGAAATATAAATGTTAGAAGTTAAAGTATATTCCAATGGAATAAAAGTCAGAGTGATAGAGCTAAAAAATATTCGTTATTTTTTTAGAGGTATGAGTGTTTTAGCAGATAAATGGAAAATAAAACCTTTCACTAAAATACAGGAAATAAAAAACCCCGATTTAATTCAAGCCGCTTATGGTATTTTAACAGGTCTTACCTATAAATACATGTGTGTTAAGGGGGGTTGGGAAGTTAATGAAAAGAGATTTAAAAATCAAATGTTATTGAAAAATAAATCTGCTTTTATATTTGATATGCAGGGCGAGTTGCAGGAAATAGAAGAAAAACATTTCAATGAAGCAATGAAACTTTTAAAAGATTATGACTTAATTAAGACAGCTAGTCATGGTTCTTACATTAAAATAAATAACACTCATTTAGATTACTGCTGCAAACTAGGTAATTATCTTTTTAATACAAAATACGCTAAAAAAAGTATAAAATATAATACTCACTATTTTGGGGACCATAGCTCGCTAGAACACGAACTGGCCTACAATGAAAGAAAAAGAGAGGTTTCGGTTTTAAATTAATATGAAATGGAATAAACTTTACAACTACCCACCTTGTACACGTAGTACAACTGATGGATTAAGACTCTATGACATTGGTAAAGAAAAGTTACCAAGTGTTACAACTATACTAGGGGCTACACAAAGTGACGAAAAGAAGGCATCTCTCGATAAATGGAAGGCTCGAGTCGGTATCGTAGAAGCTGAGAGAATTAGAGACACGTCAGCTGCACGGGGTACTAACATGCACTTACATTTAGAAAAACATGTACTTGGAGAAGGACATTTAGATTTAACACCTGGAGGACAAGTAGCTAAAGTTATGGCTGATGTCATTATTGAAAAAGGTTTAAAAGATATGTCTGAGATATGGGTCAGCGAAGTTACTTTGCACTACCCAGGAAAATACGCAGGACAAACAGATTTGGTTGGCGTGTACGATTATGAAGATAGTATAATTGATTACAAACAATCGAATAGACCGAAACGCAGAGAATATATCGACGATTATTTTATGCAGTTAGGAGCTTATGCGATGGCTCATAACCAGGTTTATAATACAGACATAACTCAGGGTGTAGTACTGATATGCACTCCAGACCATTATTTTCAGAAGTTTACTGTAAATGGTAAAGAGTTTATTAAATATCAAAATCAGTTTTTAGAAAGGGTGGAGAAATACTATGAACAAACAAATAATAAGTGAAATAATAAAACGACAGTATACTATCATGATGGACGAAGAAAAATCAATGAAAGTTTTGTTGAATGCTGAAACTAATTTAGCACCAAAAGATCAACTGACTGGACTTTATGGTAGAATCGAACAACATCTTGGTATAATATCTCATGCACAAAATAAGATAATGTTATTGCAGGAGATGGCTGATCAGAATGACCAAGGATAAGGACATGTTTAATAAATTACAACAAGAACAACGTGACCTAGATGCGAGCTACAGACAATCCATACAAAATAAAAAGGAACATGAAGCAAGGGACCAGGACCAAGCGACAGGCGTCAAGGGTGTTACAGTCTGTAAATCTAAAACTTGTACTAATTCCTTGTATAAATGGACTAGTAGCAGGGATCCTCGGTATTGTGCTGACTGTTTATAGTGACAAATATGTCACTAAAATACAAAAAGTGAGTAAAACCGTGGCTCATCACCTCCCTATAGTAATTTGAGAATACATGTTTTAGCTAAAAGGGTTTTTCAAAACAGAGGTGATCTGGGGTTGAGGTGATCAGCGTTGATTACCAACACTTCTGGAGCGTATAGGGGCTGCGAGGAACTTTTAGGTTCAGAAAAACAGAAAAAATCTGTAGAAATGTTATAGGGGTTGGGGTATGATAGGTAGAAACAAAAATTGGTCTGGTCAATCTGATTGGATAAAAAAGTTTAACAAAGTACATAACGTGGATTTAAACAATGGACAGAAAAACAAAAAAGAAATCAAAAAGAAAAATCAAAAACAAAAAAACTATCCCTTTAAATATAAAATCTTTAGGCAACAAGATTGAATCTTATCCATTTGTGGAAATAACATGGCTTGATATCGAAGGTGATGCGGGCTGGTCTAACACCAAAGACTTAAACAAAGAAAAATTACCAACATGTGTATCAAAAGGTTATTTATTGAGTCAAAAGAAAGGTATTACTAGAATATTCAGTGATTACATCTTGTCTAAAGATAACCCTACATTTGATAATATTGGTAGTACTACTATTATTCCAACGTCTGTAATTCAAAGTATAAAGAAAATAAATTAAGCTAAAGGTAATTTAGGTTTAATATTATTGGAGTCTATTTTTGGATCTTTTTTAGATTCAAGTAGTCTTGAGTTGTCATCTACAATACCTGCTATTCTATTGTCTAATTCTTCTTCACTTAAGTCTTCAATCTTACCTGTTCTGATTATTTTTTGTTCTATATATAGACCACCTACTTGGCCTCTAGCTTTTTCTGCAACAGTGGCTGCTGAGTATGATCTATCTTTTAATGCTTGATCTCTAATTCTACCGAGCTCAGTAAGATGTCCACCATAATTAACCCCATATTTTTTATTACGTTCTTCTTTTATTTCTCCTATGTATTTAACTACATGAGGGTATAATTTAGGGTTCTGAAGTTGACTAGCTTGTGATCTAGCTGTGTCCTTTGAATAACCTGCTTCAATTGCACATTCATAGGCATATTTACGGCCTTCAAAATATATTAATAATTCTGCAAATTTCATCTGCATGGAAGTGAGCCTAGAAGGTAGGCCTGTTTTCTTTTTCTCTTCTGTGTTCATAATTGACAATATAGTTATATTGTCTTATAAAGTCAAATATGAAAGATGAAGATAAAACGTACGAAAACGAAATAAAACACGAAGTTGAAGACAGGGGATCTAACGATCTTACACTTCAAATTGATATGTTAACTAAACAAAAACAATATATGCAATCTAAATGTAGAGAAGCAGGTGCTGCTATTTTAGATCTTGAAAGCCAAGTCAACGAGTTAAAAAGAGACAACTCATTACTTGCTATGGATGTTGCTACCCTAACAAATAGATTAAGGGATGCAGGATTTTAATGTTAAAAGGCAGAGATCTATTTCCCATACTCGAAAGATTTTTAGGAACCAAACAAAAGTCTAGTGTAGCACAAGACGCTCGTGTTCAAATCAGAACTCCAGACGGAAGACATTTTGATGTCATCGGTGTGAATTTAGTTGAAAATAAATTATTAGGTGCTAGAGAGTCACATCGTTTAGTAATTTCTACACATG
>JACKZZ010010016.1_pt1 | contig 14689 bp, 6 predicted proteins | sample 8027871 | NCBI WGS metagenome assembly JACKZZ01 (sample SAMN15724774, study PRJNA655200) | protist metagenome | isolation source: fluorescence activated cell sorting (FACS) single amplified genomes of... | place: USA: West Boothbay Harbor, Gulf of Maine | collected 2000-07-19
AGCAGACTGCCCGGGTTGTCTCCCGAGGTTAAACCTATTTTGCTCAAAATAGGCGCCGCGTTCGAAGCACGGCGCGACATGCGCCGCAGGAAGCCGGCCGACTCGGCGTTGTGCGCGTCCAACGCATCCCTCAAGTCGCCCGTGACCCGGTCGCACTCTTCCTCCAACAAGCCCTCGGCTTTCGCAAAGCCGTCCCCGGCCCGTTTAGCGAAACGACGGTCCGCCGTGAAAGTGAATCTCAACATATCGCAAAGGGCCACGCGCATTTGCACGGTTCCCGGCGAGGGCGCCTTTTGCATGAGTTGCTTAAAGCCGCGTTCGGCCTTCATGAACTCGCCGCTCCACATGTCGTCCAAAACTGGACGCATTTGTTGCTCCGTCATCTGGCCGCGCGTTTCGTGATGGCGCGGGCGACGATCGACCGCAGTGGCTCGTCACGGGCTCGAGTGGTGGATGCGAGTTTGAAAACCAACGTGGTATTACACTAGCGAATGAATCCGCTCGACTTGAAAGGGGCGACGCCGACCGGCGCAAACCCTGAGCGGCGCGGCAGGGGGCGAGCGGCGCGCGGACGAACCGTCGGCACCGTTGCAACCTAGCGTGTGTTGACGCTCTGCATTACGATGCTCAGCGCGACGCTTCGCCGCGCAGCCCGCGGAACGCGGCCCCGGCCTTCCGCCAGGCTGGGCAGCGAGAAGGTGTATAGATTGAGCTCCTCGTCCGCCTCGAACTCGCCCGTCGAACGGACCCAAGGCGCCCTCCTCGACGGCGTCGTCGACGCGCCGCCGGCCAACGGTTTGGAGTACGCGGTGTCGAAGATGGACGATCTGGCCAATTGGGCCCGCAAGGGTTCCATGTGGCCGATGACCTTTGGATTGGCCTGCTGCGCCGTCGAGATGATGCACACGGCAGCCTCGAGATACGACATGGACAAGTTCGGCATTGTGTTCCGCGCTTCTCCTCGGCAATCCGACGTGATGATCGTGGCGGGCACGTTGACGAACAAAATGGCGCCCGCCCTCCGAAAGGTCTACGATCAAATGGCCGAGCCACGATACGTCGTCTCTATGGGCTCGTGCGCCAACGGGGGCGGCTACTACCACTACTCGTACTCCGTCGTTCGAGGATGCGACCGCATCGTTCCCGTCGACGTCTACGTACCCGGCTGTCCGCCCACCGCGGAGGCCCTGCTCTACGGATTGCTGCAGCTGCAGAAGAAGATTCGCTCCGACAAGACTTTGCTGTTGTCGACGAGAAAGTAAAGTATAGGTCTCTGCATCATAGGTACGCACGTGTGCGGTTACCACAAGGCGGGCCTCGCGTCGGCACGTCGGCTGCGCAAACGGCAGCCGCCCCTCCCGCGCCGCGCGGCCTTCCCCCGTGACATCATACGTCAAATTGATACGATCAATCGCCAATCAACGCTTTAGACCAGTAATCACAGGCCCGCGCCTAGTGTGAGCCTAAACGCCGCCACTCGGAAGACTTTAGCCGTCCACAGGCTATTACTCTCTCCCTAAACAACCATGGTCCGCATGAGCGTTCTCGCCGACGCCTTGAAGACCCTCTCCAACGCCGAAAAGCGCGGCCGCCGCCAAGTGCTTCTCCGCCCCAGCTCGCGCGTCATCCTGAAGTTCCTCTCCATCCTGCAAGCGAACGGTTATATTGGAGAGTTTGAACTCGTCGACGACCACCGCTCGGGAAAAATCGTCGTCAACCTCATCGGCCGCTTGAACAAAACCGGCGTCATTTCTCCTCGCTTCGACGTTCCCTTGGGCTCCGTCGAGAAGTGGGTAGGCCAGTTGTTGCCTTCTCGCCACGCAGGTTTGCTCATTTTGACCACCTCGGCCGGAATCATGACCCACGAGGAGGCTCGCCGCCGCGGCACGGGAGGCAAAATCTTGGGCTTTGCTTACTGAGTAGCAACAGTTCGCGTAAACGATGGCACTTCAGCCAAGCAGTGTGCATGTAATAACAATGTTACACTTCAGCCAACGCAGCAATCGCGTCCAGAAGCTCCGGGTCGGACGCAAACGCCGAGACGAGCGTCGCCGTTTGCCGCGCGGCGACGTCGGCCGCGTCTTCGCCGCCGCGGGTGGTTCGGTGCTCCAGCAATTGGACGAGGCGCTTTCGCAAGTTCTCTGATGGAGGGGGGAGCGCGCGAAACGACGCGTCAGACAGCGCAAACGCCGCCGGGACGCCCTCTCGGGCGTGGGCGGCGCGGGCTTGGAAGGACGTCTCTTCTTCGTTTGGCGGCGATCGCCGAGCTTTATCATCGGTCGTCGTCGTCGTCGTCGGTGTACTGCTATCGATTGCTCGCGGCCAAGCTTCCACCGTCGGCAGTGCGGCGACCGGAGGACAGGCGTCAAGGCGGCGTCCGGTCGCGAGGGCCGCAACGACGCGCACGGCGGTGGCGCGCGGGGGTAGCACTTCCCCCAACAACGCGTCTGGAGGCAACAAATTTCCGAAACACCAAAGGCCCACAGAGGCGTTGAGCGGGACCGCCCCCGCGCTCTCGACGGTCAAAGCGACGCCGTCTACGTCAAAGCGCGTCGCGTTCGCGGCGATGACGTCGCCCAGCGCCCTGATGGGGAGATCGCTCGACGCTCGCATCACGAAGGCACCGCCCGCGTCCGTCACGACGCGAATCGCGACGGTCGTCGGCCCTGGCGGCGGCTCGACGCGGGGCCGCTTCGCCGGCATGACCTTATGGAGCTCTCACAGCGACCAAGCAAACGATCGCGTAAGCGATCAGACGTTTGAAACGATGCGGCGAGAAATCGTCGCCGCCGCACGCTGACCACGATTTGTCCGTCGCCGCGGCGCGAATGGAACGACGTAGCACAAAGTGAACTAGATCCGCGCTAAACTGTGATTGAATTATTGCCGTGCGCGCTCCGTAAGTACAAACGCGTCGTCGCGCGGGGACCGACGGCTGCAAATCCGGAAGTGGCCGACAACGTTCATACCATCCCGTTGACTAACTCTTGTATCAGAGGTTACTAGACGTCAGTCTTCGCTTCCCCGCGACGTGCTCCGGGCCGACGCGTCGTCGTCTCGCCTTCGGACGACGCGCTCTACGGTGCTTGTGAAATGAGCGCTTTACAAGAGTGGGTGGCCTCTCACGAGGGTACCACTCCCATTTCAAAGGTTTTGATAGCCAACAACGGCATCTCTGCCGTCAAAGCCATCTCCTACATACGCAGATGGGCCTACAAAACTCTGGGCGACGAAAAAGCGGTGACGTTTGTGGCGATGGCGACGCCAGAGGACTTGAAGGCGAACGCGGAGTACATTCGCATGGCGGACGAGTTCGTTGAGGTTCCGGGGGGGTCCAATGTTAACAACTACGCCAACGTCAATCTCATCGTTCAACTCGCTCTACGGTACGCTGTGGACGCGGTGTGGGCGGGCTGGGGCCACGCGAGCGAGAACCCAGTGTTGCCTAACTCGTTGGAAAAGCACAACGTCATCTTCATCGGGCCTCCCGGACCTCCCATGCACGCTCTGGGCGACAAAATCGGATCCACAATCATAGCCCAATCGGCGGGCGTCCCCACTATCGCGTGGAACGGCGGCGACATTCGGATGGACTACAAGAGCTCGGGCGGTGAGATTCCCGACGACGTCTATGCCAAGGCCAACGTCACCACCGGCGAGGCCTGCCTAGCGGCCGTCGAAAAGGTCGGACTGCCCGTCATGATCAAAGCTTCGGAGGGAGGGGGAGGCAAGGGCATCCGCATGGTGAGCGAGATGGACAAGGTCGAAGCGGCGTACCGCCAAGTGCAGTCCGAAGTGCCCGGGTCGCCCATTTTCGTCATGCGCTTGGCGCACGCGTCCAGGCATCTCGAAGTGCAGCTACTGGCGGACAACTACGGCAACGCCATCGCGCTGTCTGGCCGCGATTGCTCGGTTCAGCGCCGCCATCAAAAAATTTTGGAAGAGGGTCCGCCGGTGATTGCGGAAAAGTCCGTGTGGCGCGAAATGGAAAAAGCCGCCGTGCGCCTCGCCAAAGAAGTCGACTACCGAAACGCCGGCACCGTGGAGTATCTGTACGCGATGGACTCGAACGAGTTTTTCTTTTTGGAGTTGAATCCGCGTTTGCAAGTGGAACATCCCGTGACCGAAATGATCACCGGAGTCAACCTCCCCGCCGCTCAACTCCAGGTCGCTATGGGAATTCCCCTGCACCGTATCGCCGACATTCGGCGTTTGTACGGAGCGGAGGATCCCTCGGAAGGGTCGTCTTCGATCGACTTTGACAATTCCGAACCCATCATACCGCCCGGACACGTCATCGCCGCGCGCATCACCGCGGAAAATCCCTCTAAAGGATTTCAACCCACGTCGGGGCGCATTCAGAATTTGAATTTTCGATCCTCGCGCAACGTGTGGGGATACTTTTCCATGGACTCTTCGGGCAACGTGCACGAGTTTGCCGACTCGCAAATCGGACATCTCTTCTCGTGGGGAGCCAACAGGGAGGAGGCGCGAAAGAATTTGGTTATGGCGTTGAACGACGTGTCGATTCGCGGGGACATTCGCACGACGGTCGAGTATCTGAAAGACCTGATCGAGTCGGAGGACTACAAAAACAACGCCTTCGACACGGCGTGGTTAGACGCGCGCTTGAAAACGCACGTCGCGACCGTTTCGATTCCGGCGGTCGATGCCGTGTTGGTGGGCGCTTCGTGCTACGCGTACCAAGATGCCGTTGAAAAGGAGACAAATTTTCTGAGCGCATTGGTGCGTGGTCAATTGCCGCCCCCCGCCTTGCTCGAACAAGCGTTCGCGCAAACGATGATTTACGAGAACGTCAAGTACGAATTGGTGACGTCTCGCACGGGTCCGTCGACGTTTTGCACGTCGCTTGCGTCCTCGTCGACCGGAACATCTGTGAGCACTGAAGTTCGCGCGTTGGCGGACGGCGGCTTCCTCGTGCTCATGGGCGGCAAGTCGCACGTCGCGTACTTGAAGGACGAGGTGGGCGCTCGGCGTTTGGTCGTCGATCAGCAGACGTGCTTGTTCACGGACGAGTACGACCCCACCATGATGCGCGCGACCATGGGCGGAAAATTGATTCAATACCTCGTCGATGACGGCGCCCGCGTATCCAAGGAGCAGCCCTTCGCCGAGGTCGAAGTGATGAAGATGAACATGCCGTTGTTGGCGATGGAGGACGGAACACTTTCGCACGGCAAGCCCGCGGGTGCGGTCATGGAGCCCGGAGATGTCATCGCGACGTTGGAGCTCGACGATCCGTCCAAGGTGTCGCGCTCCGAGTCGTTTCGCGGCGAGTTGGGCGACAAGGGCGACCATTTGCCCGCTGCGCGACGCGACGACTCCCACCATACCCTGGCCCGTGCGGTGGCGGTGTTGAACAACCTCTTGGACGGGTACGCCGTCGACAATGCCTCGAGAAAACGCGCGATTGAAGATTTGGTCGGCTCGTTGAACGATCCGGCGTTGCCTTGTTTAGAGGTCAACGACTTGCTCTCGCAGCACAAACACGTGTTGCCTTTTCAACTCCACGACGAGCTCTCCAAACTCAACGCTTCATTCGCGGACGCCCTGCGAGAAGGCTTGGTGCGCGAGGACGCACAGTCGGGAGGTGGCAAGCGCATGCTCGGTCAACTGCAAAAGTCGATGTCGCGTTTGGACGTAGCGCAAATGGCACAGTCGGCCGCGGCCGCCGCCGCCGCGGAGGAGGCCGTCGCCGTCGCGGAGGCCCCCGCCGCGGCCGCTGAAGTGCACGCTTCGGCGCTTGTCGCGCAGTACTGCGCCGACGTCGTAGCTGCGATCACTAAACACACCAAGACGGACGCGGCGGCGTGCGAAGCCGCGAAACCCATCGCAGACGCCGTCGTCGCCTTCCGAAACGGACTCTCGGCGTACGCAATCGACTACGTTCTGTCTTCGTTGTTGGAGCGGTACCGCGAGCCCGAGCACGAATTCGCTAAGTTGGAGCACATCGCTGCGGCCGAACGGGACGACGAACTCCAACAACTGCGCAAGCAATTCGCGGCCGATCTCCCGCGCGTATACTCGCTCGCTCTGAGTCACGCGGGCGTGGCGCCTAAGAACGAAATCGCGTTGGTGTTGTTGGAGACGTTGCAAGCGGCGCTACGTCGCGACGAGGTGGACACGACGTCGGCACGCGTCGACGGACACGCCGAAATCAAAAAGCGAGCCGTCGGCCTTTTGCAGTCGATCGCGACGTTGCGCGGATCGTTGGTGTCGGAAGTCGCGTTGGAAGCGCGGCAGGTGCTGATCGAGTTGCAAGCCAAGTCCCAGGAAGCGTCCCGCGAAGATGTCGTTGAGAAACTCATCGCAGTCGCGCGCGGGGACGCCGCCGTCCGCAACGCGCTCGTGTCGCAATCGCAGCCCGTCCTGCATCATTTAGTCGCGACGATGCTCTCGTCGACCGCGAACGAAGAGGTCCAAGCTTCCGCCATGGACGTGTATGCCCGACGCGTGTACCGCGAGTACACGGTGTCCGAGCTCAACGTTCTCCAAGCGCCCTCGCTGACGGCGTCATCGGGCCAAATCGCTACGTTTGACTTTTTCAGCGAGTCCAACGACGACGAGGACCGTGTTCAGATGAATTCCGCAACAGCAACGGGCGGCATGCACGCGGTCGGATCGATGGAAGACCTGGGACACTATCGTCGTCAAGCAGCGGCGACCGACTCGGACGCGGCGACGCCCAACTCGTTGGCTACTGGCGGCGGCGTTCCCATGCGCGGCGCGACCCCTTCTAAGCACCGTCGCGACGATTCGCACTCCCGCCCGCGCTCCGCTTCGGGTTGGGACGACGAAAGCACAAACGCGACATCGCTGGCTCAGGCGCAGCGCGTATCCGCCGAGGAAGCGTTCGTTCCGGGAGAGGCCGTTCCGCCGTACGTCGTGCGCAAAGGCGTGTTGGCGTGCTTTGATAATGTCCAGCAGTTGAAGGACGAGTTCGCGACCCTTCTCGACGCCTTCAACGCGGCCATCGCATCGGCGGCGCGGACAGAGATGCCGGTGAACGCGTTGCACTTGGTATTGCGTCCTTCTAAAGAGTTAAGCTCGCCCGAGGCGTTATCAGACGAGCTTGGGGCGCTGTGCCGGTTGCACGCGGATTCGCTCGTTAAATCCGAGGTTCGGCGCGTTACGTTTGCGGTACCGCCTCCCGAGGGCGTTCGCGCAGTATTGGCGGGACACGGCTCCGGGTTTTTTACCTACCGCGCGTCGTCGGGCTTTCAAGAGGACCGACTCGTTCGCAACATCGAGCCGTCCCTCGCTTTCCAACTCGATTTGGGCCGATTGGCGAACTTCCACATCGAGTTGGTCCCGTTGGGCAAGTCGATGGACACACTCAACCGCACGGTTCACGTCTACAAGGCGACTCCCAAGTTCGGGTCGTCCAACAAAGTGCGATACTTCATTCGCGCGCTCGTGCGCAACGCCGACAAGCTCGACGATGAGATCGCGGCGGGCATCGATGCAAATAGCAGCGAAGCTGCGATCCGGGACGCGTATCCAGGTCCCGAACGCGTGCTGCTGCAAGCCATCGCGGCCTTGGAGTCCGTACAAGCCGACTCGGACGCTGTTGCCTCTGCGCACAATCACGTCTTTTTGAACATTTTGGGCGACTCTGTGGTGGCGCCTCCCACGATCGAAGCCTCGATGCGTCGCATCGCCAAGCGCTACGCGTCTCGGTTGGGCGCTGCGCGCGTCGCGCAGGTCGAATTGAAGGTGCGAACGCGGTTGTCGCCCGACGCTCCGGGCATTCCGATTCGCTTGGTCGCGTCCAACCCCACGGGGTACGCGCTGCGCGTGGACACGTACGTTGAAGCGGGCGATCCCACGCGACCGGGCCGCTCGGTCTTTTACTCCATCTCCGACAAGGGCGACGGAGGCGTGTCGGGCGCGCTCGCGGCAATGGGATTGAGCGACGAGAAGCAAGCCGTCGACGGGGAGCACGAAGACGGCACGGGCGAACTCCACGGAGAAGACGCGGCGTCGCCGTACCCCGTGTCGTCGCGTTTCGACGACAAGCGCGCGCGCGCGATGGCCGCGGGAACGTGCTACGCCTACGACCTGCCAGCGCTCTTTCAAAAGTCACTGGAAAACGCCTGGCGCGAGGCCGTCGCGATCGGCGTCGCCGAGTCGGCGCCCGCGTTCAACACGCTGTTGTACGTGCGCGAGTTGGTCCTCTCAGACGAAGACGCGGAGATGACGGGTCCGGAGTGGGTATGTTCAGACTCTAATGCCACGCGTACCCAACTGAAAGCCACCGCGCGGCCTCCGGGCACCAACGCCATCGCGATGGTGGGATGGTCGATGACGATGAAGACGCCGGCCTACCCCGAGGGGCGCGAGGTCGTCGTGATCGCGAACGACATTACCGTGCGCGCGGGTTCGTTCGGAACGCGCGAGGACCGCTTGTTTGACCAATGCTCCAAATACGCTCGCTTGTCCAAACTGCCGAGGTTTTACGTGGCCGCCAATTCGGGTGCCCGGATCGGTATGGCTGAAGAGGTGAAGCGTTCGTTCAAGACGGCTTGGATCGATGCCAACGATCCCGCCAAGGGCTTCGAGTACTTGTATCTTGATGCCCAATCCTACCAAGAGCTTGGACCGGACGGGCGCAAATCCGTCATTTGCGACTTGCCCGCGGTGGAGGTCGGCGGGGAGTCGCGCTTCAAGATTCAAGCCATTGTGGGCGAGCAGCCGGATTTGGGCGTTGAGAACCTTCGCGGAAGCGGAACCATCGCTGGGGAAACGTCGCGGGCGTACGCAGAGTCCTTCACGCTGACCTATGTGTCGGGCCGGTCCGTCGGCATCGGCGCGTATTTGGTCCGGTTGGGTCAGCGCACCATTCAAAAAGGCACCAATGCTCCAATTTTGCTCACGGGATACCAAGCGTTGAACTCGCTCATGGGCTCGTCCGTTTACTCCTCCAACCTGCAATTGGGAGGACCCGCGATCATGTACAACAACGGCGTGACGCACCAATGCGTGAAGAACGATTTGGACGGCGTGGCGGCTATGTTGAAGTGGTTGGAGTACGTACCGCGCGACGCGAAGCCCTCGACGAAATTGCCGACGTTGAAAACACTGCCCAACGGTGAGTCGGTCGACCGAGACGTTGACTTCAAGCCGCAGGCCGGGACGAGCAACACGCAAGACTCCCGTTGGCTCGTCTCCGGGCGCGAGATGCCTGACGGGTCGTTCGCTACCGGTTTGTTCGATCGCGGCAGTTTCACCGAGGTCATGGGCGGATGGGCAAAGACGATCGTCACGGGACGCGCGCGTTTGGGTGGGATTCCCGTCGGCGTCATCGTGCCCGAGTCACGTACGCAAACCGCAAAAACGCCAGCCGATCCCGCATCGCCGTTGTCTAACGAGCAAATTCACCAACAAGCCGGCAACGTATGGTTTCCAGACTCGGCTTTCAAAACGGCGTCTGCGATTCGCGACATCAACGGCGAGTCTTTGCCCTTGTTTTTCCTCGCCAACATTCGTGGATTTTCGGGCGGTCAGCGCGACATGTTCGATCAAGTTCTGAAGTTTGGATCGATGATTGTCGACGCGCTCGTCGAATTTCGTCAGCCCGTGTTCGTTTACATTCCCCCGTACGCGGAGTTGCGCGGCGGTGCTTGGGTCGTGGTCGATCCCACAATCAACGAAGAGTGCATGGAAATGTATTGCGCGAAAGAAGCTCGAGGCGGAGTGTTGGAGCCCTCGGGTGCGGCTGCGATTAAATTCAGAGTCAAGGACGTGCTCGCTACGATGCACCGTTTGGATCCTCAACTCCTTGACTTGGATAAGCGTTTGTCCAACGGCGAGGAGGTTGCCAAGGAGATTGAGGAACGCGAGACGTTGTTGATGCCCGTGTACAAGCAATTGACGCTTGAATTCGCCGACGCCCACGATCGCCCCGGTCGCATGCAAGCCAAGGGCGTGGTGCGCGACGTAGTGGATTGGAAGGACTCGCGTCGATTCTTGTACTGGCGCCTTCGACGAAGAATGGCGGAGCACGTCCTCCACGCCCGCATGCGCGGCGCCTCCGACGGTGTCGAGAGAGTCGACAAGTCCGTTCGCGACGAAGTCTTGTTCTCGGCGTTCGTGGACGGGTTCGACGGTGAGCGTGCGGACTGGAGCGACGACAAAGCGGTGGCTACGTTTTTAGAATCCACGCAAGGCTCCGCGTGCGTCGACGAGGCGATTAAGACGTTTGTCGGAAGACGCGTCTCCGAGAAGGTGGCGCGTCTGGGTTCGCAAGATCCAAAAGCGATGGTTCGTGGGTTGATGGATTTGATCACCGAATTGAACGACCAAGGACGGTCGGAGGAACGGGCGTGGCTCGTCAACACGTTGTCGACGGGCTTTATGGTACTCGGCGGGGGTGCGAACGCCCCCAAGCGATCCAACGCTTAGGCGCGCGCGCAAAAGAGAGAGGGAGAGAGCAGTGTAAGTACGCACTTATGAGGGCGCGGACGCGCGAGAGAGAATTGTACGTGCGACTTACGACCTTATTGTGTGCGAATCGGGGCGGACGCCAAAGCGGCAAGGGCGAAGACGGTGCCTTGGGTAGCTTCGTACAAGCGAGCGCGCCTCGGTCGACGATGCACGGGTGAATCGAGATTCAGGGTTGACGTCGTCGTGTGCCAATCTGCCGACGCCACGGGCTCGTCGGGGACGTCGTGGACTGCGTATTCTTGACGAACGTTCGGAAGGTCGTCGTGACTTAGTTCCGTCCACGCGACGCCGGTCACTTCGGCAGTTTGCAAGTTCAACTCCTCCAATTTGAAAGTGTCCTCGTCGACGTCCACCGCAAAGTAGGCGACCAAGTGGTGGTGCGTCAACCTCCCGTCGTCGTCCGAGTGTTTGGACTCCCACAGCGCCACGAGTCGCGGCGTTTTCGTCGTGGTGAATCCGATTTCCTCCTCCAACTCACGCAACGCCGCGGCTTCCAGCGACTCGCCAGGTTCGACGTGCCCCCCAGGAAACAACAGCGTCGAAGGAAAGGAAGTGAGGTGCGGGGATCGTCGAGTGAGGAGCGCGCCGCGTTTGGGACACACCAACGCCGTCGATACCCCGACACGAAGCTCGCGGCCTTCCACCGGAGTGCTGTCGAGATGCAACTCGCAGCCGTGACCGAGAGGCACACCGCGTTTTTTCCGACGTTGCCGTTTGCGTGGGGCAGCGTCGTCGGTGTCGTCATCGTGAACGGGTACGAGACGCGCTTCAAGCGTCTCGGGCTCGTAGGTAAACTCAAAGCGAGGCGCGCCGGCCGAATTGCTCGGAGCATCGTCGAAGACGCAGCCGCCGAAGCGGGCGCGTCGGTCGTGGTCGCGCCACCTGAGGCTTACGGACGCCATCCGTCGCACTCAGTTGTCAAAAACGCGCTGGTGCGCGTCGACGGATCCAGCGGAGCCCGCGCCGACGTCGCCGTACGCGTGGGGCAGCGTCGTCGTGGTTATCGTCGTGAACGGATACGAGACGCGTCCGAGCGTGTCGGGGTCGTAGGTAAACTCAAAGCGAGATGCCTCGGCCGCGTCCTCGGTGCGTCGTCGAAGTTGTGCGCAAGGCTTATTCGAACTCGGCCGCCGCGGTGCACACATGGCTTTGACAAAACGCGGTGTCGGGGTTCCATGCGCTGACTTTATTACGACCGCTCCGTGGCGCCCTACGAGGACGCCGAGTCCATCGACCCGTCGTCGGCCGAGTTGGCGTAGACGTCTTCCCACACGCCGGTGTGCGGGTTCCACTCTTTTCCTTTGGGCGGTCGTCCCACCGGTTTCTTAAACAAAAATCGCTTCTCCAACGTCTCCGCCAAGTCAGGGTCGTCCTCCAGACGATCCAACAAACGTTGCCTAGCCGACCGATGGGTCCAAGTACGTTTTGACTTGAGGGGCAGCGCGATGCCGTCGCCCTTCAAATCGCTCGCGTTGGGGTCGAACTTGGTTCGCTTTTTGTTCGCGTGCTTTTGATTGCGCTTGGCGCGCTTGTATCTCAGCTTGGCTTCCGTGTCTGCGTCCAACGTAGGGGGCCGCGAGACGACCTCGGCGACGGATCGTTTTCTACGTTTTCGGTAGCGTCGCTCTTTTTCGACGCTTCGATACTCTTCCATCGCGTCGTGAACGGTGAGCTTCGGGTCAAACCCCTTGGCGAGCATCTCGTCGTAGATAGTCTTGAAACGTCTCCGTAGAAGGTTGACCGTGAGGGCCAGGTCGTTGGAGAACTCGGATGATCTCAACTTTCGCGCGAGCGTCGACATGTTGGCGGTCTCTGCCAACTGCATCAAGTCGTTCATCTCCCGTTCGTGCACCCTCGACCAGGCGGGAGGGTTGTCGTCCGGGTCGAAGGCGTGGACGACGCCCGCGTCGGCGCGCGCGACGCAATACAACACGTGTCGGATGTGGCATCGATAATGCGACGCGAGGTCTTCAATCGTAAACTGAGTACGGCCCTCGGCCTGGTACCACTTCAAACGGTGATACTCCTGAACAAGCAGCTGCTCCGCGGCGGGCGTCATTCGCGTGCTGTGACGTCCCTCTTGGACGTTGAGTAGAAAACGCTCCGCTCTGGGGTCGTCCCGAGCGAAGAACTTCGTCACGAACGGGTCGCCAAGATGCTCGCGAGCTTTGGTGCGTCCAGCGGGGTCGACGTTGACGATTTGATCGCGATGTGCGGCGTCTTCCTTGGCCAAACGCGCCAACGGTGCCGCGCGCTCTGCGTCCTCCACGACCCTCCGCTCAAAGTCCGTCCTGGGGTCCGACATGGCGTCTACGGAGATTTTTTTCGATTTCGAGACGCGGGGTGGTTCGGACGTTTTAGTCGCGCGCAGTGAGGTCAACGCGTCGATGAAACGCGCGCCGCCAGCGATCAACGCACGAGGCCTCTCGAATGCGTCGCGAGCCCCGGCGCGCGTCCGAACGCGCAATCTGCAATTTGCTTCGGTGCGAGAGCGTCACCTCACACCTATCGAAACCAACATGAGCGCGCGGGGAGCGACGCGGGCCGCCGCCACGTTTGCGCGGGCCAGAGTGTCAAACGTGAAGAAATCCGTTGGCGGTCGCGCCTTCGCCCACGCGGTCCGCGAGAAGCTCAAGCCTCTCAAATCCGACGACTCGTCGGACAGCAACAAGGAAGGATGCCTGGCGGTGGCGGCGCGCGCCTTCCACAACGCCAACAAGGTCCCGGGTCGCGACTATGCACATCTATGGTTTAAGGAGGCCTCGTCGCTGCTGGACGAGCACGTCGCCGAGTTAGTCAAAGCCATGGACCCAACGTGGACGGTGGCCGAGATCGAGCGCGACTTGGAAAAGACGCGGGACAACGACAGACAGAAGAAAAGGAAGCGCGACGCCGCGGCAGGGGGAGAAGACTCGGCAGCGGCGGAGGGGGCGACGACGGCGACGGAGGCGGTCGCGCCTTTTGCGACCAAGTCGTATCCAGATCAGCTCTTTAAGAAACAAAAACAAATCATAGCTATGTTACGAAAACTACCTAAACGCATCCGTACGAAGGAAGCTCAGTTGGAGAAGAAAAGGGGAGGCAAAGGGGACGCGGAGCTGGGGTTGCCGGAATGGATCGCGAAGGGGTACAAGGGGTTGGCCGAAATTCCCGAATACGACCCGTCCCAAATCGATCCCAACGTCGTCACCAGCAAGGCCGCGACTCTACTAGATCGTCAACGCGCCGTAGCGGTGGAGAGCCGTCTCATCGTGGCATCTCCGACGCTGACGCATTATCGCAACAAAGACGAGCTGACGATCGGGAAAGACAAAAACGGACGCTTGGCGTGCGGGTTTCGACTCGGAAAGTACGAAGACGGAAGCGTGTGCGTCGCGCGCGCGACTGCTAAAGACCCGGTTCCTGTGTCCGCAACGGCGTTGCACGTGGGCGAGATCGTCGAAGCGTTTTTAACCAAGAAGGCGGCGGCGACGTCGACAACGAGCGCCGCTACTTCCATGACCGCGCCCTTGGACATCCAATCGCAAACGGGCGTCTGGCGTTCGGTATTGGTGCGTCGGTCCGGGTCGGAGGCGAGCCCGCCCCTGTTAGTGTTGAGAACGACGGACGCGTTCGACGAAGACGAAACGTTTACGTCGAAATTGATACCCGCTCTGGTCGCCGAATTGGTCAACGCTATGCCCAAGGGCACGAAGATCGCACGGGAGTCTTGGGGCGCCCAGCACTCTTCGCGCAGCGCGCAGCCCGTGTCCGAGGGCGAAGGGAGGTTTGACATGCTGACCACAGGCGAACCGCACGTGTTGGAGTCCTTCGCCATCAACGACGACGATGCCGAGTTCACCTTCAAAGTCCAACACGACGCCTTCTTTCAAGTCAACGTTGCGGCGGCCCGTCGCTTGTTCTCCCACGTGGCGGACCAAGTGGCGTTTCCGACGACGGCCGCCGTTGAAAACGACGACGGGACGCCCAGACGTCGAGTTTTGCTGGACGTGTGCTGCGGTGCGGGCATCATTGGAACGCTGTTGGCGAGCAAGGCCGACTTGGTCATCGGGGTGGACATTGTCGAGTCTTCCATCGACGACGCCGTCAAGTCCGCGGAGCGAAACGGCGTGAGCGACAAGACGCATTGGATTGCAGGAAAAGCCGAAGTCGTGTTGCGGTTGCTGTTGGACGAGGGCGGTTCCAGGGGATTGTGGAACGATCAGAGAGTCAAGTACCGTGA
>JACKZZ010020768.1_pt1 | contig 14684 bp, 13 predicted proteins | sample 8027871 | NCBI WGS metagenome assembly JACKZZ01 (sample SAMN15724774, study PRJNA655200) | protist metagenome | isolation source: fluorescence activated cell sorting (FACS) single amplified genomes of... | place: USA: West Boothbay Harbor, Gulf of Maine | collected 2000-07-19
GTAATAAGTAGTCTTGCTGAAACTCTGACCGGCGTATTGCGTCCAACTGCTCGTTACGATCAGCGACAGCCGCTTGGCCCATCAGACTCATACCCGTAGCAGTGTCACCGTACTGCATAGCAAGAGCAGCCATATCACGCTGGTAGTCTTGGTAACTTGTAGCTGGGGGTGGTGTCATCATAGCTGCTTGAGGCATAGCACCGGCTCCGCCTAAGCCACCAGCCTGTGGAGCAACGGGCGACATCTGCGCACCTTGGGGAGCCATTGCATTGGGTACAGCGTTGTTTAAAAGCGCGCCTGCGCCTGTAGGAACTGTCGGGCTAGCCAAAGCCATGCCAGCGTCTAAGTTAGCTTGCTCTTGAGCTTGATAATCAGCCTGCAACTGCTGCCCGGCTTGGTACTGCTGTGACAAACCAGCGACAGCCGCCTGATACGCTTCCGCTTTTTCTGTTTCTTCTCGCTGTGCGCGTAGCCGTAAGCCACGCTCTACAGCGCCCGATCCAGCCTGAAATCCTGCTGCGAAACTCATTGGCTAACCTCCACCATTTCAAGGCCAAGTTCTGCGTAATCAACCGCGTAGTAGCCGTCTTCTTGCTCGATGACTGCTTGTGGGAACCGCTCCATAACTTCGTCAGCCATGACACCAATGAAGGTACGGTCTGGATCGTTGATGTAGTTAAACTCGTACAGGTTAAGTTCTGTAGCAGGATCAACTGTGCAGAAGCGAATGTTGTCTTTGAGGCGTCTATCAGAACTTTTTGCTCCAAAAGTAGCGTAAGTCGCACCAGCACCGACAAGGGCACCGAACATGCCCGCTTCGTTAGCTTGGCCAGCCATAAACGCTTGGTTCTGCATGTTCGCCATGTTGCCAAACGTCTGACCCGCGCCTGCAAGCCCCTGCTGATACTGCGTACCGGGAGCCATCATAGAGTTAAGCCCCGCAGAACCTGCGCCTGTAGCGCCAGCGTAAGCAGCGGCAGAAGCACCAGCCAAACCACGGCCAAGACCCGCCGCGTCAATCATACGCGCGTAGCCCATCTGCTCTGCTTGCTGTCTTGCCGAGGTCATGCCACCTGCGCGCGCTATACCCTCTTGTAGCTGCGTTGCTGTGCCCGCGCCGCGTGCGGCACCAGAGTTTGGATTAACGCCTCTAGCCGCCATAGACCGAGCGTTTGATGCTCTAGCTGTAGAAAATGCTCTGCCCGCAGCGGCACTAGCTTCCGCGGCCTTCTGCTGACGATATGCGTCAGTGTTAAAATTCTGAGCTTGAGAAACAAGCGACTGCTCTACCGGCCGGAACGTATCCTGCATGTAGTTATAGTAGTCAGCGCCTTGCTCCATCTGCTGTGTCTGAGCAGCGATCTGAGCATTACCAATACCTTGTGCAATCGGTAGCATATCGGCGTACTGTTGCTGCGAGAAACGCAGCTGCTCTCGTGCGACTTGCTCCATTCCCGAATAATCAGGTGGTGGGTTACTCTTACCGCCCATACTTTATTCCTCCCGTAGCCAGCGGCACTTATCTGGCCACAACACTAAAACCATCATATCAGCGCCTAGAGCGCCATCTTTCATAACAAATTCTTCTTCGTAGCCCAACTTTTTATCGAACTCGATAGTGCGTGGTTCATTAGTTGGTACCATACCTGTTAATCGTTTTAAATTGCAGTGCCTAAATGCGTAGTGCGCTGTGTGCCTAAACAGGTCTATATTTTTCTTGCTGAATTCTTTTATAGCAATATGGCTGGTAGCGTTAGACCCATTGTAGTTATTAATGACTACGCCTGCGGTTATCCTATCCCCCTTACGGACACCCAATGCGTAATAGTCACCCCAACTCGCACCATGCCCTACTTGATCCGCTACCCAAGCGCCGATAGCTTCCTTGTCGTCGAGGACTATTTCTGCATTTTGAGTTGACACAGTATCCATTTATGGATTATGCCTCATTAGGTGGTGTTGGCCAAACAATATTCCGCACAAAACTTGGCTACTATGCCTTTGGATTGTCATCTTTAACGGTTTTGATGTGGTTGTAGAATGTGCCTGTTTTATCAAGAGTGCCCGCGTTTATGTCATGCCATAGCATATCGAGCTGATCTTCTAAGCCTCCGTAACCAGATTGTCGAGATTGCCTCCACGTCAAATCTGAAGACCCCTCGACCACCCCCATAACCATCTCAATCTCTTCAATATAGACGTACCGTCGTGTCTGAGTTCGCGGGTTCTCGATCTCACCACTGTCTGCATACGCGTACCAGTTATCGCCTTCGCCCTTAAGTCCTTGAGGACCAAACAGGATATCCTCATTTTCGTGGTCCCACTTAACGTACTGCTGCATTATCTTGCTCCCATAATGAAACCGGAGACTTCGTAAATAATGTCAAGAGTCGTGGAGCTGTCATTATCACCTGTCCCAGAAGACCCAAATCGAGTGACATCTAGCTTCATGTTGACCGCACCTAGCGTCTTGCTTGAAAGAGAACCGCTTACTGCAAACTGGGCGTAGAGATTTGTGTTGGCTTTAAATCGCGTTTCCCCAACCATCTGATATGCGCTAGACCCCGAAACACTGACAGCGTCGCCAGTAGAAAAAGAAGAGCCCGTACCTAGTGTGTATTGTATGTTCGTCCTATCTTGAGCCGCCTGATAATTTACACTAAATACTGTGTGGGATTTTCCTGTTGAAGTGACAGTGTCACCAGTAGATACTAAAGCCGTTTTGTCCCCAGAAACCTGCATAATGTAATTGCCGTACTGAAAAATAGTGTTAACAACACTGCCTAGAGAAGATGATGAGCCTGCTGTATCTTGCATCCATAACCGGAATCGATAGGTTTTGTTTGCTGTCGAATCGTACCACCCTGTTATACTCGCGAAGGGTTTATGACCATTAGTAGCGTGCGACGTTGCGGGAAGTTGTTGCGTGGTTACTATTACAGTGCCCCCGTTTGTTGCTGTGTTTCCTCTAAAAAGAACGCTGGAAGTATTGCGGAAAGGTAGCAACACGGCGACATCACCAACTAACTTGTCCGCATACACTGTGGTGCCTGACATCACGGTCGCGCTAATAACACCAGCATTAATTTTGCTCGCGTTTAAAGAACCTATTAGTGCGTCTGTAATAGCAGCAGATGCAATAAACGTAGAGGCATTACTGGTTGTAATCTGACTTTCAGTAGCGAAATCACCTTGGTTTAGGATAGCCGCCGCAGTGTTGTTAGCCGTCGTATCGGCAGCTCGCTGCCAGTGGCTTTCAGCATACGTCTGGGATGATGTTCTTGCTGTGATGCAGCGCCATAGACCTGTTGTAGAACCTCGATCCCATAGATCACCCACGTCGTAAGGTGGCGTTGGTGTTGCAGTAACAAACAACTGAATTTTGCCGTCAGCGGTATCTTGTGCAGCTTCTGCCGCTGCGGCTGCATCGATAGCTTCTTGGCTCTCTATTTCGTCCCATTGGTAAACGCTGGAGACTTGACGCCATACTTGTAATACTCTGGTGTTTGGGTTGTACCAAAGATCCCCCAAGTGATCGCTTTTTTCGGCAGTACTCCACGCAGTTGATGGGTCGGATGATGTGTAGAACTGTTCGATCTTGCCGTCTATACGGCCTCGCAAGCTGCTGTCTAGGTACTGATAAGACACAGAGCTAAGGAGTGCTAGATCACCTTGTCCAGTAATGTTTGCGGCTGTGTTCGCAGACGTTTGATCAGCTAACACTCTCCAGTGGGCGTTGTTAAAGGACCCCGCTGAATTAGCAGTGGTTGCTACATATAATCCAGTAATTGTACCTCGGTCCCATAGGTCACCCACGTCGTAAGGGGGTAGCGGCTGGTTAACAAACACACGACGTTTGCCATCAGCGGTATCTTGCGCTTCTGCCGCTGCATCAGCAGCATCGATAGCTGCTTGGTCTTGGATGGTTTGCCAGCTGTAAGTTCCTGAACTTTCTGTCCATACTTTTAGCAGTTTACTGTTTATGTGATACCAAAGATCCCCTATATGGTCGTCTTTTATAGCATTCGTAGTCCACGCAGTTGATGGATCGCTATTGCTATAGTGTTGTTCTATTTTGCCATCTAGCTGCCCCTGTAAACTTGCATCTAGCCGGTTATAAGAAACAGTGTTTAGTGTTGCTAGTGCGCCTTGGCCAGTAAAACTGGCAGCTGTATTAGCAGAAGTTGTATCGGCCGCTACGCGAAAATCAGTGGCTACGTAGTTGCCGCTAGCTCTAGAATTTATACAGCGCCACAAACCTTGGCTTGCACCGTTGCCTTTGTCCCACAAATCGCCTTCATCGTAGGGAGTTGTCGGCTGAGCAACAAACACACGACGTTTGCCGTCAGCGGTATCTTGCGCTTCTGCCGCTGCATCAGCAGCATCAATAGCTGCTTGGTCTTCTACTTGGCTCCACTGGTAGACGTTAGAAGCAAATCTCCATATTTTAAGAACCTTATTATTAGGGTGATACCAAAGATCTCCTAGATGCTCTTGCTTTTGAGCAGTACTCCAACCAGTAGAAGGGTCGCCAGTTTGGTAGAACTGTTCAATCTTGCCGTCTATAGTGCCTCGTAAAGCAGATTCTAGTTCATCAGCTGAAACTTCGTCTAAACGAGCTAACACTCCGCGCCCAGTAAAATCAGCTGCTGTATTGGCAGATGTTGGGTCAGCTAACACTCTCCAGTGACCAGAAGCAAACGTGCCACTGCTAGTTTGTGCAGTTGTTGCCACATACAAACCAGTGACAGCGCCTCGGTCCCATAGGTCACCCACGTCGTAAGGTGGTGATGGCGTAGTAACAAACACACGCCGTTTGCCGTCAGCGGTATCTTGTGCGGCTTCTGCCGCTGCGGCTGCATCGATAGCTGCTTGGTTTTCTACTTCATCCCAACTATAGGTTCCTGAACTTTCTACCCAGACTGAAAGCGTCTTGTCAGTGGTGTGGTACCAAAGGTCACCCACGTGCTCATCTTTAAGGGCGTTTGTAGTCCACGCAGTTGATGGGTTAGATGTACCGTAGTGCTGCTCAACTTTACCGTCTATAGTGCCTTGTAATGTACTACTTAACTCGTCGTACGATACGTCGTCTAAAAGAGCTAGCGCACCGCGCCCAGTAAAGTCAGCTGCTGTATTTGCAGACGTTGGATCAGCTAACACTCTCCAGTGGGCGTTGTTAAAGGCCCCCGACGAATTAGCAGTGGTTGCTACATACAAACCGGTAATAGCGCCTCGGTCCCATAGGTCACCCACGTCGTAAGGTGATGTTGGCGTAGTAACAAACACACGACGTTTGCCGTCAGCGGTATCTTGCGCTTCTGCCGCTGCATCAGCAGCATCAATAGCTGCTTGGTCTTCAACAGTTTGCCAACTATAGGTTCCTGAACTTTCTACCCACACCTTAAGTAGTTTATTGCTTATGTGATACCAAAGGTCACCCACGTGCTGATCTTTAACGGCGTTTGTAGTCCACGCAGTTGATGGGTCGGTATTGGTATAGTGCTGCTCGACTTTGTTATCCAGCGTCGTTTGCAAGCCAGAAACTCTACCTATATCTAAATCACCGCCTGACTGAAGGAGAATACTGTTATCGCTGTCGCGTATTTCAATATTTCTAAATACAGCAGTGCCGTCTTTATTGATGTACCACTTGAGGTGCCCGCCGCTGGTAGTCGCAGTCGACTGAATAACGTCGCCAATCTTTGCGTTAGTTATTTGGGCATCACCAATCTTGGCAGTGGTTACCGCTAGATTACCAATCTTTGCGCTTGTGATCGCTGCGTTTGCAATCTTGGCCGTGTCGACCGCTAGACTACCAATCTTTGCGTTTGTAATTGAAGCATTGCTAATGAACGCAGAGTCCATGTAGACACCGGCAGGTACAGAAACATTGCCGATCGTTGTGGGGGTGGCTTGCACTATAAACGGTAGGCTCTGAGGCGTAGTACTCCACGCGCTACCTGTGTAGTACTTAGTGACGTATGTTTCTGGGTCGCCACTACTTGTATCAACCCACACGCGGCCAGCGTAAAGGTTAGTCGTAGGTGCTGTAGTAGACAGCGTAGAAGGTGGTGCAACCCAGAACTGATCTGCACGGACACCAAACTCAGATGTAGGAGTACCGTCGACTGCACTGCTTGCAAGGCCATAACCAGATACGTGGCCCGCAACATCGATTTTTACTGTGTACTGCGCGCTAAGCCCATTGATCGAAGTAGCTTGTGTCGCAATACTAGCAGTGTTACCCGCGACAGTTGTGTTTAGTGTGTTTGTAGCAACAGCAATAGCCGACGTAGAAGTGGCGCTGATTGTATTGATCTGCGTGATATCAGAATGCGCCGCTGAAAGCCCCGTCGCTGAGTCGTTTACATCCGCTTGCAGCGTGTGGAAGGCTGATGCAAGGGCAGATGTCGATGTAGCGCTAACAGTATTTAGCTGAGTGATCGCGGCGTTAGCAGCCACCAAGCCTGAATTAGAGTCTTCTACAACGGCTTTTAGCGATGAGAACTGCGACGCAATGGCTGACGTTGACGTAGCGTCAATAAAGTTAATCTGAGTGATGTCAGAAGTGTTGCCAGCTACCGCCGCAGACAGACTCGTGTAAGCACCAACAAAGTCCCAGTAGGCTGTATCTGTTGAGGTACCAGAAGGTTGATTGTTGGTGTTACTGGCCTGCGTAGATCGATACAGGTTGCCGCTGTAGGTAACCAGATCTTCTGCGGCATATGTTTCTGATGAAGACCAAGCCGATACAGAATTTAGAGTATTAATCTGGTTCTGAAGACTAGTAACCTGCGCCTGTGTATCGGCGGGCAAGTTTCCGATAGGGGATGACAACGCTGTTGATAGCTGGCCTGACGTAATCTGCCCTGTGAGCGTAGACAGCAGAAACGCTGTATCGACGGCAGTCTCGCCATTTACACCCGTAGTAGAGTTAAACGCCCCTTGCCTGCCGGAAAAGTTTACGTTGCGCGCCCAATAGTAACGCCCTTTACCACTACCAAGTGCATCGCTTACTACAGAGCCTGCAGATATAGCGACCAGAGTCGCAGTAGTCGAGTCAAATGTCTCGTAAGTTGTAGGGTCAACATAGCCGGGGTCTGTTGACACCAGTGTTGTGTCGTACGTTGGCGAACCCCATACCTCCGTAAAAGCATGCCCGAAATAGTCTGGTTGAGTCCAAGTGATGGTTATATTCTGGAACGCCCCGTCGGCGTCTAAACCAGCTACTACCGCTGGAGGGCCGTACTCGACTGGGGTTCCCGGCCCAACAGGTGGCTGCGACACAGGGACGCCCACATCGTTAGTAAGGCCAATATCGCGCAAATCCTTAGCGGTGATAATCCCACCGCTTTGGTTAAGAAGGCCACGAAGACGATCAAGATACGCCCTGAGATCTCTAGGTATGTCAGAAGTAATAGTAGGTAAGGCATCAGCTGGTCTAGACACTCATCAACTCCTCCATTGACTGGGCCATAGCAAAAGAAAACACTTCATTAGTGCTACTAAGCTCTACTTCCCAGTCTCTAGCTACCTTGGCGGGTAAACGGAAAGGGTTACGGCCGTCAACTGTTTGTGTGTGCAACAACGTACCATCAGCATATATTTTAGCAGTGACGGGATATGCCTCCGCTTCGACTTGCGCGCAGGCCATACTTAGGGGTTTGGCCATTGGAAAAATCTTAGACCGCCACGTGTAAGTTAAATTGCTGCCTGCGTCCCACTCTTTAATGCTGCCCCCCACAGATACATACAACTTGTCATTACGCAAAGACTGGAATGTAGCCGCGGGATTAGTAGTGCTCGTACTAAGGACAAAAGTGCTTGATATAGTATCAAAAATAAAAGACCCAGAATCAGTGCCGTTGTTGTAAAAACCTACATACCTAGACTCGTAGTGATTAGCTATAACTGAGGTAGGATCAACCAAGTCTTGCCACTGCTCTTTAGTAAACATAGACTCAGTTATGTTGCGCGATCCACCGGGAGTCAGTGCAATAAGCCCGTCTGGGCTACAGTAAAAGACGGCGTTGTTAAAACTAACGATGCTGCGCTTGGAGGAGCAAGCCTGTTCTAAATCTGATTTTACTACAACTACCGAGTCTGGATGTGAACCCTGAATAAAGTACGGCGTACCTTTGGTTAACACAGCCAGTGTTGTATCCATACGCCCTAAGCCAACAACTGGGAAGTCTAAAGTTTGGCGATATTTGTCGGGCCAAGCGTGGGGGACATACGGCTCACAAAAATATACATCCCTACTTACAAACCCTGCCATGACACCATTAGGCATATTTATAAGCCCCGCAAGGTTAGTGGGGGGTTCAAGCCAGTATAAAGACGGTATTTCTTCCGCCAATAATTCGGGGTCTTTGCTGTCTTCATACGGTGATGTAGACGAAGCCGCAGCACCTGTCGCTAGAGTTATTTCTGCGACGAAAAGGTACACCCCTGCGGTAGAACGGTATATTCGATAGTGCGTAGCAAGAGATGGCGTCGAAAACCCATACAGATTTGCGGACTGGCCGGGGTATATATCTACTAAATTAGAGCCGGGTGCTGGAGATGATTCAATGTCTCTACCGCCTACCTTGTACACAAAGGTATAGGTGTACAGCCGTGTTTCTTCAGTAAGCGAATCAGTGTCTGTAGGCAACGTAGCAGAATCCGCCAAAGCTGTAAGCGCACCGGTAGGAGCTGCAATACCCATAGAAATTGGACTGGCTGTAAACCCAGCTCGTATTGCTTTAGGCGCACCATCTCCCGTGTAAAATGTCCACTCTTCAGTGTCACCATTAATTTGCCCCCGCGCTACGTCAACATCGGAGTTAAAAGCAAGCCACCCACTAGTCTCATTAGTGGAGTCTTGTCCAAACTTGTAGATAGTCTGAGTTGATCCGGGCTTAGTTGCTACGGTTGTACCGGAAACATCTTTAGCTGGCCGCAAAGCCCCATTAAACACAGCACATTTATCTGCTGTCTGCGCTTGAGTCTCGCTAAGCCTTCGGGGTGGAGTCTTTGGTGAAATACCACCAAATGCACGGATAACTACGCCTACCATAGCTCCTGTCCTTTTGATTACTTGACTCGCGAGAATACCATATTTATTGGCCGTTTATACGCTTGTTGTACTCGTCTTGGTTAAATGTGTTCCCCTTAGCAGCGTTCGCTATATACGGAACTATGCGCAGATTAGCAAAGCAATGAAGGCCGCACACTATTTCATGAACAATGGGAATAATGTGGTCTACGTTATAATTCCTGCCAGTCTCTGCGCGCATGCGTTTCGCGTCTAAGTACAGCTGCTGCACTTTTATTTGGTCAATCGGGCATTTTAGCGTTGCGCGTTTTACTCTTCGCTTGCGTAGGTTCGAGTTGTATCGGGAACCAAAACGCCATCTAGTACTAAACTTATGGCGTTGGATGGCTGAACGGTAGGCTTTTGTCTCCGCGCTCTGGTTTTGTACGTACTGCTTATAGTATTCCTTGTAATACGCACGGAACGCTGGGGTTTTGTTTCTTTCTTTCAAACACTGCAAGCAATGCTTGGACAAGGTATACCTTTCACTTATGTGCCCGTGCTTACAGGGCTTTCCTGTAAAGTATTTTTTGTACCCGATAGCTTTAGCTTCGGCACGGGATATTAGTTTTTTATCCACAAAGGTAAAATTTTAGCTAGTTTTGCCCGTACGGATCATGCTCGCTATTTTGCCTGATCTATTTTCACCAACTTGCCGCGCCCACTTGCTGTCTAAAAATTCTTCAGCTGCCTTCGCGTACAAGCCCTCAGACATAGCGGCTAACGCTTTACGAAAAGCCATAAGGGTGGGTAGGCCCATGTTAAAGCATAGATCTACTAGGGCCATTTGGCGCACGTTGTCTAGGTCTGGAAACCACGAAAAGCATTCCAGCTCTTGGTAACATAGGTAAATGTCGTTGATAAGAAGAACATCAGCTTCTTTTTGAGTTATGCCCCGGTCATCTAGGTTGCGGCCATAACCAATGGTAAGCTTGTTTGCTGTGCACTTGTAAGGCTTTAAACGAAGGCCCTCATGCTGCTTGATCATACTAATAAGGTAATCCAAACCTAAACCTCCAACCTAGTCGCGCACCAGCAATACATCTACGACTTCTGCGACGCCCCGAAATAAAAGGACACAACCGCAGACACTAGTCCGCCTAAGTACCCCATCACTAGATTAGTTAGCTCCATAGAATTCTGTTCCGGCGGCAGTAGTGTGATAAGCCCAACATAACTACAGAAGAACAAAACCATTATTAAGCCAATAACTCTAGCCGTCCAATCCCGAGAAAAATTTTCTCTGGCGCTCTGGATGTCTTCAGTCTCAAGTGCGAACACGTCTACCTCAAGCTCTTTCATACGAACTTCAAAGTCCAGCTCGGCTTTCTTTATTTCAGCTAGTTGCTCTGGCGTAGCATGTTTAAGGGCACGCTCTATTTTTTGTGGCACTGGGTCACAGCCCAAAACATCTGCGAGCATAGTCGCGGCTGCACCACCAACTGGGCCACCTAAAGCTGCGCCTAAAGTAGGGGCTAACCCACCAATAACACCTTTAATTTTATCAAAGTTCATACATTCCCACCTTGTAGGAGTAAAGTAGCGAGTAGCCCCGCCATACCACCTATTATCATAATTCCTAGAGTAAACATGCGCTTACTCATCAGGTCTAGTGAGTCATCTATACGATCAAGTCGATTAAAAATAGTTTTAGATCTTTCTTCACACATAGCCTCGTGAGAAGCTATTTGCGTTGCGTTGCGATTTATCGCTTGCCAGTGCTGCCGGTCTATACTCTCAGTGCTACTCTGCTGGCTCTGCATTATCACTACCACTCTGGCTATCGTTTACTTTCTGGCTTATTAAAGATGCCAAATTTGTGACGGACACTTCATGGATAATAGCTTGCCTACGCGCCCCGATCATCATGTCGTTTGCTTGCCCGTGTAACGACAGTAGCTCTTTTATCTCGTCGGAAAGATCATCGATAAGGTGCTCTTCACCGTCGATAGTTAAAGTCTGTGTTTGTGCCGCGTCGTTCACTAGTAAATTCCCCATACCTTAAGTAGCATGTATCTATTCTATTGACTACAACAACTTTTGCAATCATTTTGCCGGTTTAGCTAAACATAAACATCAGCAAGCCAGATAGAACAGCCACAAAAATAACTATTACAAAGCTGTGGACCATAGCCTCCTTCAATTCTTGCTGCCGGTACACCGTATCTTCCCGCTCTTGAACTATTTGTTTTCGTATCTCGCGAAACTCTTGTAGCCCTTGCGCTCCGTAAACCATGTTAATCATGGATATCAGCTCACGTTGCTGACTCTCTAATTTTTTCTTAGCCGCAAAAGCTTGAATAGCCTCTTGCTGTACACTTCTTCTGAACACCACTCGCTTGAACGGGCTGATATTCTTAGCTTTCTTATCAGCATACAACACGTCTGAAGCATGCCCGTACCACACGCCTATCTGCATCATCGTATCTTCTGCTGACTTCCCCACTTCTACCATAGCTTTTACGAGCGTAAATGCCTTGGTAGCTCCGGCTATGGCGGTGACAGGATCAATCATTTTTAAACCTCGCATACGGCGGGCAAGTGTAAATTCCCGGAACATACCATCGGTAACGCTTATCTGAGTCGGTATACAGCTCCTTGTATTCGCAGACGGTGTGGTAGGCCACCGTTTTACCTATATATGCTGCTGCGCCCCCCTGTAATACAAGATATAAAGCAATCGTCACTCGACAAACTAAACCTCGTAAATCTCAATTCCAATTGCTTCTTTGTATGCATTTGTTTCTTTAATAAGACTAAAAAGCTCGTTAACACTTTTTGTCTGATCTTCTTCTAATACGTCGTATACAAAAGAGGTGGTGCCGATTACATATTTATCTCTATAAACAGCGTCAGGCTCAGGCGGTTGGCTGTACTGCTTTACGGTTACGCCAACAGATACAATAAGATCTTCTTCAGTTGTAGGGCTTAGTTCCGCATTATAAATCTCACGTTTCATATTTTATTAACAACCCTAAGGTTCCCCGCCGCCGCCGCCCGACTCGTTTGATTGAACATCAAAGTCGTGAGTAGCAATGCTTGCGTTTTCGTTGTATCCAGTAGCGTTGACTCCAAGAGTTAATGTCCCAGTTATTCTTCTGTTGCCGTTAGTAAATACCGCCGATTGAATATAAAACCCCGCTGATTGACCATTAGTTAGAGTTCGGTAAACATTATCTTGAAGAGAGTATGTTGTTGAATAAAAAGATGACGGTGTAACGGCGGCAGACCCAGTAGTGCCTGTTGATGATGAAGTCCAATTTATTTTAACGTCAACAGTTGAGGGAACTGTAAGCGATCCCATGGTTGTAAAAGAGCTTGTTAATTGAGTAGTAGATCCAGTTTCTATTCCAGTAGAGGAGGCGTTTCGCATAATCGCGTTGCTACCTATTTTTTCTGAGCACTCTAAAATAAGGGTTGTTCCAGAAAGCCTAAACCTAACGAAAATTCTACAAGTGTTCCCGAAGCCGCCACTAGTTGAATAAAGCTGCTCTAACGTTTCTCCGCCTCGAGGCTGACTAGTAGAAGAATAAGCATAGCTACCAAAGTCAGAGTTACTGCCACCACCTCCGCCGCCGCCGCCACCAGAGCCTTGAACATCTAAGTACACGTTTAACGTACCAATGTTTCCACCAGACCTAGCCTCTGCGTATTGAAGCGTAGGGCTTGACCCTAGAGTCACAACAGGAGATCGAAGTATATAGTTATCGCCTAATGTGCCAGTTCCGCTAGTCTCTGCGTAAACGTAATATGTCCCTGCGTCTGCCGTTGTAAGTCCTGTAGCGCCAGAGGGTGTTCCAGAAGCGTCTCTGTTCCACCTATAAGATGAAGTGCCTGTTCCTAGCGTTGCAAAGGATGCGGTGCTGTAATTACTAGCAGAAGTATCTGTGGTAGTTGTTTGCCAGCTTTCAGTTGATGTTTCAAATGAGTAAGTAGTGCCGTCTAGCCTAATGTCATCTAGCTGTAAGTCTCCTTGATAAGAAATTCCTGACGAGCCATTGGTATAGATAAAAACCAACCTAACGTCTTCTCCGGCATAAGCAGAGATATCTACGTTACGAGTAGACCATGAGGCGTTTTGACCAGTAACACTATCTAAAGAGCTAGAAAGTCCTTCACTTATTCCGCCACCGCCGCCACCACCGCCGCCACCGCCACTATCAGCACCGTAAAAATCGGCAAACTCCATTTCGCTGGCTGATGAAGCGCTAATTAAAGCTCGAATATCTGTATCGTTTACAGCCGCCTGAGTGTCAGTGGTCCCTCCAGCCTCAACGTGGATGTCATCTAAAGTAATTTGTCCTGATGACTGTAAAGGCATTACTTAGACTCCAATGCCTCAACACGAGCTTTTAATTCTTTGACGGCTTCTACAAGCAATCCCGTAACCGCGTCATACTCGACTACATAATATTCTTTGTCTTGCTCACCCGTTTGCAGCGGTAACGCCTGAGACTTAACAGCCTCCGGTAAAACCTCCATAATCTCTTGAGCTACGATTCCTGCGGCTTTTTCGCCATTGTGGTGGCGTACAAAGGTCACACCATTTATCTGACCTACCTTGGCTAGGGCATTAGAAATATTAGTAATTTCTGACTTGAGCCGACGATCGGAAATGGTTGTTGAGTACGCAATGACGTTGCCATCAAAATGAGCATCCTGACTGTCATCAATATACAAACCGACGCTTCCATCACCATCGGCTAGGACAATGCGATTGCTTAGCGTGCGAATGTCCAAGCCATCTTCATTACCACTGTAGGCACCAAGTATGGTGTTCTTAGACCCGGTTGTAATTGTTGAGCCTGCTCCGCTACCTACGCATGTTGATTCGATCGTTGAATATGCCGAGCCTAATGCGTTGTGTCCTACAGCTACATTTCCATTTTCTGTGTTAATGGCTTGTAAAGCGTTATATCCAACTGCTGTATTATCGAAGCCCGAACTAACTGAGTCCCCAGCGCCATACCCGATGAGCGTATTATCTGACCCGCTTGTTACTGAAAGCCCCGATCGCCCTCCAACACAAGTGTTATAGCCACTGCCGGTAACAAGGTTTGATGTCAGTGAGTACGCGCCAACAGCGGTGTTATAGCCACCACCCACGGCAGTTCCGTCGCCAGCGTAAGTTCCAACATAAGTATTATTACTGGTTGTCGTGTTACTCGCCCCAGCCTGATAGCCAACCCCCGTATTGTTTTGTCCCGTAGTGTTATTTCTAAATGCTCTATAACCCAGCCCTGTAACGCGATAACCGGTGGACTCCCCCATCATCAGGGACTCAAAGCCAACTGCTGTCGAAGCAAAAGCAGGATCGGTAGACCCCGACTTTGATCCCACAAGAACCTGACTAGTTTGTGTTGAAGCAACTCCAGCTCGATTGCCTATCGCTACGCTGTTGGTATGAGTTGTATAGGCACTTCCTGCGTTAGAGCCTACGCAAGTATTGTAATCACCCGACGACAGCTGATTGCCAGCTAGGTCACCGATTAGAACGTTGTCTTGCGCTCCAGTTCCAACTGATGCTCCTGCACCTTCGCCAAGCACTACATTATCTACACCTACCGGATAATTGCCGTTTAGTTTTACATTCCCATCAACTGCA
>JACKZZ010007225.1_pt1 | contig 14679 bp, 11 predicted proteins | sample 8027871 | NCBI WGS metagenome assembly JACKZZ01 (sample SAMN15724774, study PRJNA655200) | protist metagenome | isolation source: fluorescence activated cell sorting (FACS) single amplified genomes of... | place: USA: West Boothbay Harbor, Gulf of Maine | collected 2000-07-19
GTGTAGAGCTTTCTAATAAAGAAATAAGAATAGCTCAAGTTTCAAGCAACAAAGCTAATCAATGGGTGTTAGAAAAACTACATATCCATCCAGTTGACATTACAGATGATAGTACACCAATTGACAATGCAGATAAATTTTCAGAGGAATTAATGTTAGCGGTTCAAAAATATAAAATAACTTCACCCAATGCAGCAATTGCTATTCCAGTAACTAGTGCCATTATAAGAGTGGTTACAGCACCTTTAATGAAAGACGAGGAATTAAATAAAGCAATCGAAACTAATTCATTATGGGAAAACCTAGTTCAGTTAACAGATAGTTTAGAAGATTATTCTATTTTTCATCAAGTCATTAATAGAAATGAAAAAGAAAATACAATGGATCTTTTATTCGTTGCATCAAAATTAACAGATATAAATAGTTATACCTCAATAATTAAAAATGCAGGTTTAAATCCTGTAATTATTGATGTTAAATGTTTTGCTTTAAAATCAGCAGTTGACCAGGTTAATCAAATAGCAAATAAAACTGAAGATACTAATTTAACTGCTGTTCTAGAATTTGGATTAGATGAAAATTATTTGATGATACTCTATGATAATAATCCAATAATAACTGATATTTTTATCAGAGGGCAAGATAGAAAAATTTTACAAGACTCTCAAAATACTGAAGAGAAAGAGGGATTAGTTAGAAGATATATTACTCAAGTTAAGCAAGCTGTTCAAGATTTTGAGACTAAATATGAAAAGAGAATCAGAAACATTAAAGTTGTTTCAGATATCAAAAATGTGGATGAATATTTAGCAAGCTTTAGAAAAGCTTTAATGAATATTGGTTTTAATACTTTTGATCCTACAGAAGGACTAAAAATTCCAAGTCAAAATCAACAAATTTTAGATAACAAGTTAAATAGATCCTATCTATCAACTTCTGTTGGTTTAGCTTTTAGAAAACTTGATGTCTTTGGCTATTATAAATTCGTTACTGCAGTTAAAAATATAAATCTTCTTCCAGATAGATCAAATGTGATGAAGCAAAAAAAGATGAAAGCAATTTCAGGTTTTGCATTCAAAGGAATTACCGCTGCAGTAGCTGCAATTTATGTTGTATTATTTGGTTTATCTTTTTGGAACATTATCTCTTACAACAATAAATTGAAACAATATGAAGCTGTAAAAATAGATCACACTAAAATTATAAAACAGAAAAAAATAGTTTCAAAAGAATTTAAAGTGATTAATACATCTTTAAAACTAAGCAAAACACTTAAATCAAATAAAGAATTAACTTATAGAATTCTAGCTCAAGTAGCTTCAAGCGTTCCCAACAGAGTAAAGTTTGATCAAGTTTTATTTAATGGATCTAACAGATTAACTATCCAAGGGTTGGCTGCAACTGATCAAGATATATTAAAATTTATAGAAAATTTAAGTAAACAAAAACTGGTTGAACAAGCATCCCTATCATCAATGCGATTACCAAAATCTTCAGCAGGTAGTGCTACGATGAAAGGCTTTAGAGTGTTTGTAAAAATTAAAAGAAGCACAATATAGCAATGGATATAGATTTAAAAAATATTAATATTTCTGACATCAAAGATCAGATTACTAAATTAGCTGATAAAAAAACTCTTATAAAAATAGGAATAATTGCAGGTGCAATTGTTCTTTTCTTAATAATTTATTATGCAATTTTAAATCCAATGGCTAATTCTAGAAAAGCTAAATTGAATGATATGAATTTAAAAAAACAAGAAACTGAACAGTTTACTAGTGATGTTTATTCAATGAGGGCAAAAATTAAAAAACTTAAGCCTGAATATGAAAAATATTCTAAATTATTTCATTCCAAATCTGAAGTAGAAGGCCTTTTACAGACATTAAGTGAATATGCTGGACAAAATGATTTAGTGATTACGAGTATAGAAAAAAAAGAAATTAAAGAAGTTTTAAAAGCACAAGCTTTGGCCAAAGCAGATGGTAAAAAAGTCAAAAAAAAGAAACAAACTCAAGTTAAAAATATTAAAAATATTGCTTATTATTTGATCCCTGTTGATTTCGAAATTGACGGTAATTTTTTGGGCTATATTAAATTTAAGAGATCTCTGTCACTTTCTAACAAGATGTTAAATTTTGACAAAGAATCAATTCAGGTGGTAAAGGGAAATAACACTGGAGCGATAAAAGTAAAAGGAACATTAACTATAGTGGGGTTACCAGATGAATTTTTTTAAAATAATTATTATTTCAGTATTCTTTATATTATTATCAAAAGTTTCCATGGCAGATAGTCATGATAAAGAGCAAAATATTATCGAAAAAGCAAAAGAGATAAATAAAAAGGTTAAAGAAAAACAAGCAAATTCACAAAAAAATATTTTATCAGAGATTAATGATGAGGAACCACTGCCACTAAATGATCCTTTTGCTGGAGATAGCTCTTTAAGTGGTGCAACACTTATAGCAAATAGTGCAGAAGAAGCCGCAAATGAAATGAGTTTATATAAGTTTAGATTAGTAGGAATAATGACTTCTGGAAATGATGATGGATTTGTATCATTAATTAATTCAAGTGGAGATGTGACTACTTTAAGTCTGTTTGAGGAATTAAGTCCTGGTGTAAAATTCATTGGAGTAACTAATGATGAAGCTGTATTCGAAAAAAATGGAAATTCTTTTTTAGTGATAAATTTTAACAACCAAATTACAGAAAGTACTAAATAATTATGAACTTTAAAAAAAATATATCATTCTTGATTTTACCTTCATTATTAATTTTTCTTACAGGTTGTGCAGAACACCTTGCTAAAAAAAGTGGGTCTTTTAAACACGATACACCACTAATTAAAACTGATATTAAAAAAATTGGACAAAAAGAAGTAGATAAAAGTGTAGAGATGGGACCAATCCCTGTTGAAGGTGACGTTGTTAAGCTAAAAAAAAGAAAACAAATATCATCCGTCAAAGAGAGAAATTACTTATTAATTTCAGATGATTTTCAAAATTTAAAACAAAATGTATCTTTTAAATTTCAAGCTTTAGACTTTAAAGAGGCAATGAAATTAATGTCTGAAATTGGAGAAATTAATATTTTAGTAGGTGAAGATGTTGCAGGAGCAATAACTGCAGAATTAGATAATGTGCCTTGGGATAAAGCATTTAATGCATTATTAGATTTAAAAAATTATGCAGCAGATATAGATGTAGCAAGTAATATTATTAGAGTTTCAACTCCTGCTAATTTAACTTCACAGGAAGGTTATAAATCAGCTAGAGCATCCGCGGTTAAAAAGAAAGTTGAATTAGAAGATTCCGTTGAGCCAATTATTTCAGAAATTTTTAGACTTTATTATATAACTCCCACTGAAGCTAAAGCAACAATCACAGAATTATTTACAACTGTTGGAACAAGTGGAAATTATATACCAATACAAGTAACCGAAGAAGTAACCACAAGATCAATTATTGTTAGAGGTAAAGAAAAAGATTTAGATATAGTTGATAAAGTAATTAGAGAAATTGACAAGAGAACTAAACAAGTTTTAATAGAAGCTTTTATAGTTGAAGCAACTTCAACTTTTGCACAAAACTTAGGGAAAAGACTTGGAGCTGCTTATACAAGAAAAAGTGTAAGAATTGGTGGTACCCAAGGGGGTAGTAGTGTAGGAGCGGCATCTGGAACAGGGGCTGATTTATCAGACTCTACAGGAGCTTTTACCACTGGTGCTGGAACAGATAATTTAGTAAATTTTGGATCTGCTGCTGCAACAAGTGGAATTGGAATATTGAAAAAAACTGGTTCAGCTGTTTTAAAAGTTGAACTTGATTTTTTAGAATCTCAAGGTTTATCAAAGACGATATCTAATCCGAAATTATTTACATTAGACAATCATCAAGCAAGTATTAATCAGGGTGAAACAATTTATATTGATGGTGGAGATGGAGAAGATAAACCAGTTGATGCATCATTAAAACTAATAGTAACTCCAAATATTATAGGTGATGGAAACGTCATGCTTTCAATCCAGGTAAATAATGACACTCCAAATAGATCATCTCCAGGAACACCAGGTGTAAATAAAATGGAGATAAACACCAAACTATTAGTTGCGGATGGAGATATAGTTGTAATTGGGGGTATCAAAAAAAATAATATAGCAAACAATAGAGAGGGTGTCCCAGGAACGAAAAAAATACCAGTTCTAGGAAAAGTATTGAGCGGAAAATCAGATTCTGACACAATGACTGAGCTGCTAGTATTTATCGCTCCAAGAGTTTTATAATGTTAAAAATTAGTAGAGAAAGTGAAATTAATTTAGTTAATGTCTTGATTGATAATGACATTATTTCAGGAAAAGACTTAATAAATATTAAAAAAATAAGTACCGAAAACAACAAGTCTCAAATTGATGCAATATTTGAGTTAAAACTCACTGATGAAAAAAAAATAATTAATCTATTAATTAAAGAACAAAATTTAGAAACAATTGATTTAAAGACAATTAAAATTACTGATGAAATAAAAACAGTTTTACCATCAAACTATATAAAGATAAATTTTGTAGCACCATTTAAAATTGACGGAAAAACTTTGCACATGGCAATTCCAGATAGCTCAAAACTGGGATTGATGAGAAATTTAAAAGCTATTACAAAAAAAGACATTGAACTACACGCTGCAAAAATAACTGATATCTCTGAATATATCGAAAGATTATCAAATGAAACAGATGAAGTAACAATTGCATCAATACGTAGTGATAATAGAAAAAAAACTAAAACTTTTGAAACAGATTTAGGAGATGCAGGAGAAGTTTTAGAAAATACACCTGAAGAAGATATTGAAGCAATTGAAAACGAGTCAGAGGTAATCAAGTTTAGTACAGCAGTTGTGGCTGATGCAATAAAAATGGGTGTGAGTGATATTCATATTGAGCCTTACAGATTTAATTCAAGAGTAAGATATCGATTAGATGGTATGCTTCAAGAGCAAGAAACTTATAGGCAGTTTTTACATGATAACTATGGGGCAGTGGTTACCCGATTTAAAATTATGGGTAAACTAGATATTTCTGAAAGAAGATTACCACAAGATGGAGCCATTAATTTTAAAATTGGTAACAAAGTAGTTGATCTTCGTTTGTCAATATTACCTACAGCAAATAATGAGAGAATTGTAATGCGTATTCTTAATAAGGACGCAGGAGATATCACGCTTGAGCAATTAAATTTTGAAAAGCAAGATTTAGAAAGTTTAAGAAAAGGAATTCACAGTAGTCAGGGATTAATCTTGGTAACAGGGCCAACAGGATCAGGTAAGTCGACAACATTATATAGTATTTTAAAAGAAGTAAGTCGTCCTCATTTAAATATTTTAACAGCCGAAGACCCTGTGGAATATGAATTAGAAGGTGTAGGACAAGTGCAAATTAAAGATGATATTGGTTTTACTTTTGCTAAAGCCTTAAGATCTTTCTTAAGACAAGACCCAGAAATTATTCTAGTTGGTGAGATGAGAGATAAAGAAACAGTTGATATAGGGTTAAAAGCTGCTCTTACAGGTCACTTAGTATTTAGTACGTTACACACTAATGATGCTCCAAGTACTATTACTAGATTACAAAACATGGGTACACCCGATTATTTAATAAGTGCTGCCTGCCAACTTGTTGTAGCTCAAAGACTAGCTAGAAAAAATTGTAAAGATTGTAGAATACAAGATGATGACGTTAATCCTAAAGTTCTTAAAGATTTAGGTTTTAGTGAAGAAGAGGCATCTAAAGTTAAGGCTATAAAAGGTAAGGGTTGTGAAAAATGTAGCGACACTGGTTACAAAGGTCGACAAGGTATTTATGAAATTTTAGTGGTATCAAAACCAATCAAAGAAGCTATTTTAAAACAAGCAACCACTCCTGAATTAAGAGAAATAGCTATTAAAGAAGGATTTAGAACGATGCAAGATATGGGTAGAAGAATGATTGCATCTGGTGAACTTAATTTTAGAGAATATGAGAGAGTTCTTTCAAGCGAATAAAAATGGAAGCTTTTACTTACAAAGGAATATCTGAAGGTAAGTATATAGAAGGAGATATTGAAGCAATAAATCTTGATGAAGCTTCACATTTATTAAAAGAAAAAAAAATAATAATTACCAATATAAACAAGTCTAAGAAAAAAAAAGAGGTTGTAAAAAAGAAATCAAGTGGTTCTTCTTTTTTTGGGAAAAAAAAAGTTAAAGTAGAGGAAATTCTTATATTTTCAAAACAATTTGCAACGATGGTTAAGGCAGGTTTACCTATTTTGCAGGTCTTAATAATGTTGAGAGACCAATTAGAAAGTCCTGCTATTAAAGAAGTAATTGAAGATATCAGAAAGAGTTTAGAGGGAGGTGTAAACCTATCAAGATGTTTTGAAAAATACCCTCAATACTTTGATAACGTTTATGTAAACCTGATAAAAGCTGGTGAAGCAAGTGGTAAGCTAGATGTATTTTTACTTAAAATAGTAGAATCATTGGAAAAAAAAGAAAAGATAAAGAAAAAGATTAAAGGGGCCTTAATGTATCCAGCGATTATGTTTACAGTAGCGATGACAGTAAGTGCTTTCATGTTGATTAAAGTAGTTCCAGTATTTGCAAAAATGTATGATGGAATGGGCCTAGAATTACCAGCTGCAACAGCAACAATTATGGCAATGAGTGATTTTTTAAGTGGTACAGGTGGAAAGTTAATTTTTTTTGGTGGATTAGGAGGATATTTTGGGTTCAATTTTATCGTAAAAAGAAATGCTGCAATTCGTTATAAATGGCATAAACAAATTTTAAAATTACCAATTTTTGGAGATATGATTTTAAAATCTCTACTAGCAAGAATTTCATTAATTATGGGTAATTTAAGTGCAGCTGGTGTTAATTTATTAGAAAGTTTAGAAATTGCAAAATCAGTTAGTAATAATGATGTTGTTAGCGAGGCACTTGAGAATGTAAAAAAAGGTGTTTTCTCTGGTGATACATTAACTAAGCTTTTTTTAAAAGAACCATTATTCCCTCCAACTTTTAGTCAATTAATTTCTGTTGGTGAACAAACGGGTCAATTAGATGAAATGTTTAATTCAGTATCTGCTTATTATGAAGAAGAATTTGATACCTCAGTAGATAACATGTCTACTTTAATTGAACCTATCATGATTGTTTTTATGGGAGTAATGATTGGTGGTCTAATGATAGCCATGTATTCACCAATATTTAACGTTGGTGCTTTAATTAACTAATTTTTTTTGTTAAAACTAAATTATTAATCCAGGGCTTTTTTCCTGGTTCAAACTTAATTGAATCCATTATTTCTTGAATAAAAAAAGTTCCTAGTCCACCTGGTTTAATATCGTCTATCGCTCTGTGTTTAACTTTACTTTCTTCTACCGGTTTACCTTTATCAAAGAAAGAAATCTCTAGAACCTCATCTTTACAAGATATTCTTACTACCATCCTATCTTGAGTGTTGGGAAAATCTTTATAAGCATGTTTAACTATATTTTGTGCAGCTTCAGCAATAGCCAAAACTAACTCTTCTCTTAAATCTTCATCTATTTTAAATTTTTCAAAAACATCTCTGGAAAAAGCTCTAACATCTTTTAAACTTGCTGAGCTAACTAAAAAATCTTTTTTCTCTGATTGATTTAAGTTTTCCATACTCATGAGTTTTAATTATTCCAAGTTTAAAATTTGTTCTAACTTTGCCATCATGATTACTTTTAAAACTGATTTACTCACATCTTTAATAATAACCTTTGTTCCCTTCTCCAGGGCTTTTTGATGACTTTCTATTAAAACCGAAATACCTGAAGAGTCCATGTATTGAACGTTACTTAGATTTAAAACAACATCTTTACCAGAGTCGATTTTTGGAAAGATAACTTCCATTATTTTCTTATTTGTTTTTAAATGCAAAATGCAGACATTGTTCAACTAAAATTGATGTTAAATATTTTTTAGTAGAATTAGTATCGGCAATAAGTTTTGTTGTAATTTTTCATTTCTTTGGAGTTTCGTTAACTACTCTTCTCTTTTTTGTTCTAAGCATCAGCTTTGTGATAATTTTTTTTATTGATTTTAAACATTTCATAATTCCAAATGAATTAACGTATCCTCTTATGATAATTGGCTTATTAAAATCATTTGATCCAAATTTAAATACAACATTGTTTCCAAATTTAGTTAACTCTTTGGCAGGAGGTTTCTTTGGCTACACAATAATTTGGTTAATAATTTTTACTTATAAAAAAATTAGAAATAAAGAAGGAATGGGTTTAGGAGATGCAAAGCTATTGTCTGCAATTGGTTTTTGGTTTGGATGGATGTCAATTCCTTTTATAATATTTTTTTCATCTATAGCGGCACTGATAAGTGTAATTCCAGATTTAATAACAAATAAAAAAAAACTGTCTTCACAAATACCTTTTGGTCCATTTATAATTATTGGAACATTAATCTTTCTTTTTTCAAATGATTATATAAAAATATTTTTAAATTAGAGAATAAAATTGAACAAAAATTTAATAAAAATTAAATGTTAGTTACTTAAATGAATATCTTTTTATTTATAAACATTATCATTTCAGCTTTAAATATATTTATTTTAACTTATGCCTATTCATTAAAGTTTTTTCCATCTAAATGGAGAAAAAAAGTTGACCAAGATTCTATTGTAGGCTTAGCAATTATTTTTATAACCATGCTTAATATGTTTGTATGGATTGGTTATTTTTATATTAAAATATTTTAGTCTTAGAAAAAATAAAATTAAAGGACTTTGATTTAAAACCCTACGTCTCTCCAACCACCCTTATTAGATAAAACTTCTCCCGCTAATCCTAATATTGAAAAAAGTGTACTTTCATTTTGATTTGGTCCTGCAACGTTTGCAAATAATCTACCTCCAAATACTACCAACTCTGATAATACACCTTGTCTAATAAATAGGCATTCACTTTCATTTAACTCACTACCTTCAGCTAATTTGTGTGAATTATTTGTTCCACACTCATCATCTGCAGCACAAATATATGCATTTCCAATATTGCATGCATTGTCCCCTGGAGCTGGTTCGTATACTGGAAAATAAACTTTTCCTTTAAATAAAGTTGGAGGTGCAGAGACTTTTCTGTAAGAATTACTATCAACTTCTGGATCTAAATGAATTACCCAAGCACTTTCTGTATCTGGACAACTAAGGCCTTCTATATCTCCTGTAACATCTAAACAAGCATCAGCATTTACAGGCAAAGCGGTGGTACCATCAATAGATTTAGCATTATTTGCTCCTTGATGTGCTATTGATGCAAAAGATTCATCGTTAGATGATGGAACAATAACACCATTTAAATGCTTAAAATAAGGGTAATCAAAATCTCTGACACCATACAAAATGTTATCCATAAATTCTGATTTATCTCCTAGTCGATTAAAATCTCCAGTTCCTCCAAATAACCAAAAATCTTTAGTTGATGCACCAACACCTGCATCCATTGAGAAAAATGAGTATCTTTTGTTTATAGTATTGGCATCCAATCTAAATAATGTTGTTTGATCAAATAATTCAGCATCATTTATAGTGGAATCTGTTAAATTTATTTTTGTAATTTTTCCTTCTCTATCATTTATATAAACCATAGCTCCACGCCATGGAATTCCAAAGGCAGTGTCTGGAGTAATTACAAGTGGGGAAGTTGGTATAGCATTACTTATGTCACTACCATTAGGTGTTGAAATTATATTATTTCCAGAAGATACCCCTGATGGTGATGTATCAATAATTGTAATTGGTCCACCGTTAGCTTCACTACCATAAATTTTTCCAGGATTTTCCAAATCATCTAATTCAACTAAAAATAAAGCAGAGCCAGCGCATCTATTATTACCCATTCCACCACCCATGATTGCTACATATTTATCATTTTCAATGTTAGTTTCCTCACCTGCAATATCAGAAGGTAGTCTTACAACTCTTGGAGTAGACCAAGTCTCAGCTAATTTACTGTAGTCAGGACCTGTAAATGTTGTTTTTGCTGTACAATTTGTTTGAACAGAAATGTTATTTGTTATTCTTATTTCATTTAAACTTGCCCCTGCATTAAAAATTTTGTCATCATTAAAAGTAATTACCAACCCATCACTTCCCATTCTTGCATCTGAAAATGTAACTGGTACATGATCACCACCATTAACCACTTCTGTAACACTTATCATACTTGAATCAAATGGAATGTCTTCAGCACCAAGTATAATATCATTGAAAGTAAAAGTTCGTCCTATGTAACAAGACGAAGTTCCATTAGTTGTAAAGTCTCCACTCGCATCAGTATTAGACTGGCACAATGCATTAGCATCTTGGTTTGTAGTAGTTTCCGATGAGCTACCTCCATCAGCTGCAATCAAACTATTATAATTCTCTTTTGCTTTTGTGGCTTCTCTTGAAGAACTTATACTAGCAGAACCTGAAAAATACTCTTCTTCAAAAATTTCTCCTTGATAGTCTGCAATGTAGACAACATTATTTATAGAGTCGTTATAAACAGTAAACATATGCATTGGTCCTAATCCATCTCCAATCTGATTTGTAATATCCAACACTGAGAAACCAGGCCCACCTCTTCCAAATGGAACAATTAGTATAGTATGCCAACTTTTATCATTCTCTATATTACCATCACGAGTTAAGCCTTTCATAAATACATCATGCACAACTGGAGAGCCATCAACTCCAAATATTGCATTACTACCTCCTTTAGATCCATCAATGTTTCCATCAAGGCTAGAATTAATTATTGTAGGTAATTTTCCAATTAATAATGGGGGGAGAAACGCCCATTCTTCTCTTCCTGTTTCCGCATTAAATGCATGAAGTAATCCACTGTTTGAGCCTGCGTATAAAATATTTCTTCTATTTGAATATGAATTTTTAAAGGCTTGATAATTATTAATTGATCTAAAATAAGCTTCTTGGTTGTTGTCAGTAAATTGAGTATTGCCATCTGGTGCACCAACTTCAATTAACTGGGAATGATATATATCACCAAGTACGTGATCTCTTAACTGAGTAGTGTCACAATCTCCATTATAATCAAAAAAATCTTGGCCAGCTAAAAAGCGCAAAATACCCTTAAGTTCATCATCTGTTGTATCATCTCCTGGACATGCTGAGCTTGAAGTGTGATAATTAGTAAGTACATAGCCCAATCTTTCCATTTCTGTTTCTAGAAATGTTGCACTTTCTTCCTTAAGATTGTCCCAGCCTGATTCAATATAATCTTCTTCACCACTATCAAAAACTGTCCATATCTTTCGACTGTCAGAATTATTAGGGTCAACCGGTCCACCTGCTGATTGTATTTTTACCTGTTCTGCTGCATCCCAATTTCCTGGACTGTTTGCATCATGATTAACTGTTCCATCAGCATTCAATGTTTTCCTTAAAATAGTTCCCTGCCATTCACCATACTGTTCATAAGCAAATTGTGCTTGATACAATGAGCCTCCTTCTTGAATAGTTGCTGTAATTGATGGGGCAGTAAATGCCAAACGTTCAGCTAAGATTTGTCTAATTTTTTGATTAAGTGTTGTTTGAAGTTCTAAAGGAGTACTAGCTACAATTGTGGGCTCACAGTCTGCACCCCCAGCCGCATCACATGAACCAGCTACTGCCATTTCATCAAATAATAGCTTCCCATCTGGGCGAATTCCATTTCCATAAGCAACGAATAAAGTTTTGACACCTTTTTGTGTTCTTAATTCTCTAAGTCGACCAGCAGTCCTTCCAATATTATTATTTGAATCTGTCCCTGACTTTACGACTAAACCATCACCTATAACAATTACGTAATTCAACTGACAATCAGAGTTTGGGTCATGAGGAGATCCATTACTAAAAAAATAATCACGAGCAATTTGTGAAAATGCTTCAGCATCTGTGCCAAAGCTTGTTTCTAAATCACCAAGAACACCAAGAGTTTGATTGGCTCCTTCTGTACTAACTGCAACTTTTAAACAAGAATTTTGTGTACATACTTGGCTTCTTTTTCTTGTTTCATTCCATCCACCAAAATAATCACAGCTAGTGCTATTTTTATTACAATATTTACCACCCTTACCACCACCCTTACTAGGTGTCGCATTATCATCTTTACCTAATTCACCAGCATTCCAATAACCAAAACCAAAATTTGCACCACTAGTTAACGTATTATCAGATAAAATCGCTTTAATTGCATTTACTGCACCTTCCAATCTTGAATCTAGCACTCCTCCATATTGAATTTGCCAAGCAATATCTTTATCTGTTGTAGTTAAAAGACTTTCAGTTAATTCATCAACATAACCGTTGTGGCTAAATAAAATTTTTCCATCTGATACATTTAAGGCAGATATATTTTTCGTTATTCTAATATCTGCAGCATTTAATGCTCCTGCAGTTTCGTCTTTGTTGCTACTTGTACTTTCTGTTCCCGCAATAACTGTTGCTGCACATGTACTTGAGGTCCATTCTACTCTTTGAACTTTATGATGCTTTCCTGCAACATACATAAGATCGTCACTGGTTGATATATCAAATACATCAATTCCTACTACTTTGGTTCCAGTAGGATTAGATATTCCTTGACAAAATCTGAATCGACTATTTTTAATTACTGGCACTCCATTAACTTCGTTTGTTCGATAACCCTGTAAAGCGTTACCCTGAGAAATATACATGTCAGTTGAATCACTATTTAGCCTATAGCGTAACCCCTTGTATATTTTTCCAAATACATTGGTGTCGTCTCCTCCATCTCCTTGTACTTTTTCACACTTTCCCTCATTTAAATTACAAGTTATTTGGTAACCATATTTTTTTTTTTTCTTTTTTTCGCCAGTGTTATATCTGCCAAAACCTGCTACAATAATTTGCCCAGCCACATTCTTACTAACGTCAAAACCACGCAGCCAATGAGAATTGCCATTACTAGTTCTACTTGGATATATGGCAAGTCTACATCTATATTGTGAATCAAGAGCAAAAATTGTAGCCATTTTAGCACTTGCCTGATACTGACCTACAAACAAAAGATTTTCACTTGTAATATTGGTATCTTTAACACTAACTCCAGTTACGTATTTTACTCTGTGCAATTTTTTACTTTCAGAAATAGTTACATTTTTAGCTGTACCACCATCCCATAAAGCATAGTCACAAGTCCGATCAGTATTGTCTCTAGGAAACCAATTACGTGTTGTATAAGAATTTCCATTATCTTTTGTCCCTGAAAAATTAATAAATTCTCCAGATGAATTAACAAGATATAATCCTCCATCACTCGCATCATTTGATACTAAAACTCTATTGCCATCACCATTAATAGTTGCTGAATTAATAAGAGGAAGACCCTCTCCTATTGAATTTTCCATACTTTCAGAAGTGTCTAATAAAATTAAAATATTAGCTGGTACATCACCCGATCCAGACCCTGGAGGTAATGGTTTTGCATTTGTAAATTGATTAAAATTTAAAATTAAAATCAACAAGGCTAATATTTTATATAATTTTTTCATTAATTAAATTTTCTATTACATCATGATTTCTATTACATTGGGTCCATACAAATATTCCCTGAACTCAGGTTTAGAAATGTTTAACGTTTCAAAATTTCCCTTTCTATGACTAACTCGCCCATAGACTACTCTCTCACCAAAAGAGGATAATATTATCCCTCCAATCCATCCTTCATCAATTTCTTCTTCGGTTGTATAGCCTAAATAAACTTTAGCAAAATCTAGAATTCTGCTATTTTTGGCTTCACCATATACACCTTCAATTTCAGTTCCAATAATTTTGCCCTCTTTAACAAATACTTTTATATAAGTATTTTCTAATTCAGAATTTTCACACAGGCTAAGGCTGTCATATTCTTTAACTAAAGTATAAGTTTCGCTGCCTTCATAAGTTGGATCATCAAGAGAATCATATTTTTCCATAATATTTAAAATTGGAGTGCCAATCTCTTCTTTTAAAAATTCGCATGCAACACTAACATTTAGTGCACTGAGATTTAGTAGTAATAATGTTAAACTTATTTTGAGAGCAAAGTTCATCTTTAATTTTTTAACAAACTGAGGGTATTAATAAATCTAAATATTTTTCTTTGTCCCCATTTTAGGTCTTAACCTGACAATATAACTAATGTTTCTAGAGGTATTAAGATTTCAGGATCATTTATATCCGTAAGTGCTGTTCCTTTTGGCATTAAAAATCCACACCCATATAATCTATATGCATTTCCTTGTCGTTGAGCATTAGTTGATGTTTTTTTTAAACTAGTACCAGCACCCTTAAACGTTGATCTTCCAACATTGATAGCAAAAAATTCCCATCTATATCTTTTCATGTGATCAACTTCTTTATCACTGGCTTCCTCCTGAGTTAATATCGGCTCAATTAATTCTCCAAAATTCCAAAGAGTTTGATGAACAGCTACTAATGTGTTGCCATCTTCATCTTTAAGTAAGTTTCTAAAACTATTAGAGCAAGGAGTACTCGATACATTAATAATATTTGTCGGTATTCCTCTGCCATTTGGCCAAGGACTGCTTGCGTCTGTATTCCTTGCAACCTCACTACTAGCCGCTGATGCTTCAGTACCAGTA
>JACKZZ010016932.1_pt1 | contig 14673 bp, 6 predicted proteins | sample 8027871 | NCBI WGS metagenome assembly JACKZZ01 (sample SAMN15724774, study PRJNA655200) | protist metagenome | isolation source: fluorescence activated cell sorting (FACS) single amplified genomes of... | place: USA: West Boothbay Harbor, Gulf of Maine | collected 2000-07-19
ATTCTGACAAAACAGGGTTAATACTATAACTTCACGTTCCTTTTAACAATTTATTATTGCGTGCGTTACTATTTTAGAGTGCAGAACTAATTCCCGGCGGAGAAATCGCTCCGCACCGCCTGCGTACATTTCCATGTCTTTTCCATAGTTATCTGAGCTATTTTCCTTACACGTTATGATTGAGATGAACACCGCGAACACCAATTACTAATTTTTGCAATTTTTCACCATCATGATGCATCTATGGGCTGTATATGTCTTGAGCAGTATTTTTTTGGTGCGAGTGGTAGATGGTAGTACCTCGACGTCTACAATACAGTCGCTTGAAAATTTTTGGGAAGCTACTGAAGGTAACAACTGGGATTATGTAGCTTTGCAAGCACGATTAAATGCTACCACTGAATATAAAGATGCATTTTCAGGACCTCAATGGAACTTCACGAAAGTTTACATTAAGAAAGAACTATTTTATTATAATGATCCATGTTATCCTGAACATTGGGTGGGTATTAATTGTGAGAATTTGAATAGTACTATGCATATCAGTAAGTTAGTACTACCAGGTGCTTTATCAGGTACATTACCAAATACAATATCGTCGTTGTCATATTTAACTTATATAGATTTATCTCATAATAATATGACGAGCACAATACCAAAAATGTTACGGAATTTGAAATTATTACAATATATAGATTTATCTATGAATCATTTAGTCGGCCCTATTGATGGACTGTTTAAGTCATCGACGTTGAGTAAACTAGAATACATCAATTTTAGTAATAATAAATTGACTGGATCTTTGCCTGATATAAGTAGCATTGCAGATACAAATGTACTAGCTATAAAAGTGTTGAACTTAAGTAGAAATATGCTAACAGGTACACTAACAGAGACAATAAAGAACATGAAAAATTGTGAAATTTTTGATTTGAGCTCGAATAAGTTTCATGGAATGCTTCCTGCATCCTTAAATTTTTTGACAAAATTGACGAATTTAGATGTATCATCAAATTTATTAAATGGTACAATAAAGAAGTGGCCAAATTTAGGCAGTTTAAAAATTGTTAATTTAAGTAAAAATAAATTGAATGATATACAATCATCAAATTTTACAGGGATTAGTAATGTCACCGACCTTGACCTTAGTTACAATGAACTATCAGGTGAGCTCAATGATAACCTGGCTTCCATGACGTCACTCAGAACATTAGATTTAGGTTACAATCAATTATCAGGTACAATACCATCCAGTTTAGCGGATATTAAAGGCTTATTATCATTATATTTGAATAATAATTACTATACCGTCGTTGATGATTCGATTGCTACATTTACTTCTCTACAACTGATCGATTTTAGTGAAAATAAATTGATGGGATCATTACCAAATTGGGCCACATTAACAAATTTGCGTGAACAATATATGAGAGGCAATATGTTAAATGGTACTATTGCCGACTATGCACTACTACCGTCATTAGTGGTACTGGATTTGAATTCAAACCAATTACAGGGATCCTTACCATTGGTCATAATAACAAGGGATAACTTACGTACTTTAGATCTTGGTTCCAATAATCTAGGTGATAATGGTAAAGAATCATCAGAATTTATTGAACTGAGTCCTAATTTAGTTACATTTAACCTTAGTGCAAATGGTTTTCAAGGTAAATTGCCAATTCACATAGCTTCTATAGCTACCTTGGAGGATATTGATTTATCAAGGAATGCTTACACAGGTTATTTACCTGATTGGAGCAAATTAAAGAAATTATCACGTATGTCATTGAAACATAATAAATTTAAAGACGAACTTTATTTACATAAATTTAGTGATTCCATCCAAGCCATCGACTTGTCATTTAACGACCTGTATGGTGTCGTCCCACATGAAATCAAAATAATGTCTAATTTGACATTATTGGATTTAAGTCATAATAATTTTCATGGAACAATACCGTATGATATAAAATCATTAACTAATTTATTTTCATTATCAATGGCATCGAATTTATTTACCGGTACTATTCCGGAAGACATCGCTGAGATGACCTCTTTACAGCTTATTGATATGTCCTCAAATAATTTTGTTGGAACATTACCACCATTAAATAAACTATCAAAATTGTATTTATTGACTGTGCAACATAATCAATTAATATCGCCAATGAATGGTAACTTTGAAAATGGATTTTTAGATTCACCAAAACCAGATTTAACTGTGCTAGATGTTAGTAATAATGAGTTTACAGGGCAAATAAATCCAAAATTATTTCAACAACCTTCGTTAAATATGGTTAATTTAGGATCTAATTGCTTTAATGGATTTCTTCCAAATACATTATGTTCCGCATCAAATCTTGAATTACTAATATTATCAAAACTAACAGGTTCTAATAATTGTAAACAAGATTACTGGTCAAACACATTTTTAGAGGGAGTATTCGACGGATTTACTGATAAAAACAGAATGGATGGTTCTATTCCAGCATGTATATTTGATTTACCAAAAATAAAATCAATATTTATTGCAGGAAATACATTAGACGGTACATTGAATACAAACATAGGACCTAATTTAAAAACTATTGAAGCAAGTCAAAACAGATTGATAGGTAGCATACCAGACGCATATTTCCATCCTTCTATTACAACATTAGATTTAGCTTATAATTGGTTAAATGGTAATTTAAATCATGCAAATTCACATATATATAATAATAATGAAAATATTATTAAATTGAATGTAAATAGGTTATCAGGTGCGATTCCATCATCATATGCCAATATCAAAGACATAGATCTGGTGAGTGGAAATGTATTTGAATGCGATTCGAGCTCAGAAATACCTATCAATGATCCTTTTAAAGACGGCTATATGTGCGCGTTTAGTAGTTTTAATGCTGATTTATATTTATTTACAGTAATATTTGTCATATTAGTATCTTTACTAGGATATATGTATTATTTATATGCATATGCTCGGGACGAAAGGATTCATAAAGTCTACAAAGAAGTCAAATTATGGTTCAATATGGCAGAATTTGAGGATATAGATAAATCAGATTGTGATGCTGCAGTTATGTTACGAAATTTAAAAAGTATTAATGATAATGAAAATATAAAATACGACCATATTCAAAGAATGATAAGTATAATACAACGTATAAGAAATTTATTTATTTATGTAGGTGGTTCTTTATTCAGTGTTTTTATGGTTTTGTATCTAATTTTAGGTGGACCCAAAGATAGAAAATTATCAAATACATACGCATTTATAACAACAGGAGGATATTTAAAAGGGCGTGGTGCTACAGTAGCTTGTATGTTCTTTTACACTTTAGCCATACTGAGTGTACGTGACGTGCTAGTTTATGACGAAATTAAGAGAAAACGTATAAAGCATCGTCTAGAAGATGAGGAATTATTAAGAACATATCGCACATGGAATATGTTAAATGAAGAAACAGAATATAACCGCTCTTCAACAGATCTAAGATCTTCCTCTGAACAAAAAACACTTCAAGATGTTGCATCTGGTGACAGTCCACTGAATGAAAGTGATCAAAAAGATCTCAATAACACAAGTAGTGAGGTAAATAGTGTTGCATCAGCAAGTCCGCCTGCCAAAGACGCACCATCCCCTATTGAAAAAGTAAGTGCAGAACAAGATAAAATACCTAGGAATAGTAATGATGAAGAAATATATGGTAGATATACTGCAACACCTTCTCCTACAGTCGCAATAGAAAGTGGTCACAACGAGTCTTCTTTTTATATATTTCAGGATTTTATTGCACCATTTTTACGTGTACTTGCCATTATATTATTGTCTATTGGTATTAATGCGACTGTAAATGCTTTGTATGTTTTTCTTCATGTTAATAGCGTCATTGAAGTGAAGACTTTTGCAAGTATGTGTTTATCTGTTTTCATGGCCATTTATCCTGCATATGTCGTAATACCTATGTTCCAATCTACTTGGCTGATGTTTGGAGGTGATAAAAAACATCATGATAAATTTATTAATTATTTAGGTGGTGAAATTTCAATACGTTTTTTTGTGAATACATTCAATTCTATACTTATTCCAATGGTAATGACAAGTGCTCTTGACCCTTCGTGTTTTCGTGGAGTGTTTCATTCATCAGAAGTATCCACGATATCCTTTAAACAGTGGGCTTGTGAAAAATTTGATCAAAATAGCAACTTTTGTGCAGATATACGTAAGACAATTCGTGTAGAATATGTGCAAGACCCTTTCATATACAATTTTACATGTACATCATCATTATTATCGACATATATTCCAGTATATTTAACTTCATATATTGGTAAGTTCTGTATGTCCCTATTGAAACTTGTATCTCTGTTGTATTACGGTATCAATCATATTAGTACCCAAAAAGAAGTAGAAGAGGAGGTTTTGAATGAAATATTCCATCTTCATGATGATATTAATAGTACTGTTATTACCCCAACTGAAGAAATTACTGTAAAAGTTGTGAATAAAGACGCTGCTGTATCAGATACAGGGGAAGAAGATACGCAAATTACAGTCGCAGTTCTTGATACAGACAATAAGAGAAATCACACGACCCCCCCAGCTGATGTCACAGCTGCTCCGTTTTCACTAGATTATTTTAGTTATTTATCTAAATTGTATGTATCAAGATCAATAATGGAGCCATTTGAAGTGCGACGTAAAAAGCACAATGATAATGAATCAGAAATATCTGTTGATGATAATAATAATACGAAGATAAAATTGAATGGAACTGAAATTATTGAACATTATTTGTTGCATTTTGTAATATTAGCATCATTTTCTGTATTAGCACCTATGTTGAGTATGATTATTATTGCTGCGCTAGCATTAGATACTATTGTTGACCAACTCACCATAGGAAGATTCATGGTCATTGAGGTGAACACAATTTTATTAGCTGAAGGGGTACCATTGAATAGTATACAACCATTTTCCGAACCCGCAAAAAAGAGTGATCTTAATTATAAGAAAAGTAGGGCAAATGGAAATGCAAAATCTCTAGCTGTTCAATATACAGATGATATGATAGAGTCCATTCACGAACCATATGGTTCAATATCTGCATTATGTGATGCAAATGACTGTTGTTCTGATGTTGATGAAAATTATTTATCGAATATTAAGTACACGTATGTGATGATTGCATCCATTGTATCAGCATTTGTAGTCAATGATATGTATAATAGTTCTTTACCCCAAACATCATATCTCGCTGGTGGTTGTATGTTATTAGTAATTCCTTTTGGTGAATTAATTGTTTTATTCATAAAATGCTGTAAACCCGAAATACTTGCAATTAGTTATGATGTTACAGAATTAGAAAAAGAAGAACATAAAATGATGCAGCGCAGTCAAAGTGCAAATCGAGCTCTAAGAAATGTTACGTCAAAACAGGTAAAATCTTCAAAAAACATTGATTCACCAAGCCCAATCGATGGCCAGCATGCTACTTTTATATCACCATTTCAAATGATTAGACAACGATCATCAAGTAATGCTGCTGAACCCAAGGGCTCGCCTCAAATTAATGTACATACATCATTACGAAGTATAGCAACTGCTGTGATTAAAAATAGAGAAAGATCATCATCGTTAAATGATCCAAGATTATCACCTTCCCCTGTAGCGGGTTCGCCACAAGTAACATCTACATTTTTAAAACAAAATCTAAACGATAATAATGTCTATAATGAAGATGAAATAAAGAAAGTTTTAGAGCTTGAAACTCAAGAGACATCACCTACTGCTGATGATACCATAGTTATAGAAGATAAAACAACATCACCAACAACATCGGCTGAAGATACAAAAACACCTACAAGTAAAGCTGAAGATAATGAAAAAGTCAACACTGATGGTATTACTGCCAGTAACACAGAATCTGATCCTGTATCCGCACAAGCAAGTGATGCCATTCTCTTAGCATCAAATAATGTAGAAACCGTCTCAACTACAGAGTTGACTCCATCTCCTAAAAAGCGTAAATCTATTGTAAATAAGATTCGCAAATCACTCGGTTTAAAAAGTGCCCAAGAGGTACTCCCATCTCCAGTTAAGGATGACAAATCTATTGATGACATTCCAGTACAATTATCCACTACTGCTCCAAGCGATGAGGGTCAGGAAGCAGCAGTAAATTCAAACGATACGACTGGAGAAGTGAAAAAAATCGAAATTATGCAAACTGAAAAACCACAAGATGCGCCGCAATTTAATGAATTGTAGATTATGTACATGTGTATATCTATTTTATCAAGAACCCAATTTTAGCTAAAGCCTAACTTTCTCATATTTTTAAAAAATCTTTCGACAAACGATGAATAATCTTGATTGGGCACTCAACCGACAATTGGCCACGCAGCGGTCAGACCTATTTTTTTTGAAACCCAGAAACATCTGCACTTTAACACAAATAAAATGGCTGGTGGAAGTAGTAAGCGCATGGCGGGGCTCTTGGGCCATGAATCTCCTGACAAGCAGAAAAAGCATGATCATAGAGTGGAGTTATCTACCGAAGCTCTAGGAAAGATGGGTGGTAGTCATACCTCAAGCAGTAGTATTCATGTGCTAAAAGAGGTGCACGAGTTATATGATGAGATGGTTACTAATCGTCGCTGGTTCCATCACAATCCTGAACTCAGTTTTGAAGAGTATAATACTGCAAAACATATTGTTGAGATCTTGCTAGAATACGGGATCCCAAAGGAAGATATATGGACAGAAATTGGCAAAACAGGTGTTGTAGCTATGATTTATGGTGGTGCAGGGACTGGACCTTGTATCATGCTTCGAGCCGACATGGATGCACTTTCAGTTCAAGAGACAGCTGATGTAGAATATAAATCTCAAAATCCAAATGTGATGCACGCTTGTGGTCATGATGGACATATGTCAGCTCTTTTATGTGCAGCTAAAATTTTACTAGCTAATAAAGAGTCATTACGAGGCAGTATTAAATTATGTTTTCAACCAGCAGAAGAGGGGCGCAATGGCGCTACAGCTATGATAAATGATGGTTTACTGGATGGTAAAGATGCTGGGCTTAAATGCGGAGGACCAAGAGTTGATATGGTATTTGGTATCCATTTATGGTCATTTGAGCGTCTCGGAGGAGTTCAATGTTCAGAAGGACCAATTATGGCAGCAAGTGATAAGTTTACTATTGAAGTCAATGGAAAAGGTGGTCACGGCGCAGTCCCTCATCAAGCTAACGATGCAATAGTATCAGCAGCATCGCTAATTACAAGCTTACAATCTGTTGTATCTAGAAATGTTGATCCATTAGAGGCATCAGTTGTCACATGCGGCACTATTAAAGGTGGCTTTGGTTATAATATTATCGCTGATAAAGTAACTATTACTGGAACAGCTAGAGCGTTTAGTAAAACAACTCAAGAACTTGTCAAGAAAAGAATGGAAGAGGTATGTTGTGGATGTTCCACAATGTATGGTAGCACTACAAACTTCACTTACGAGCATGGTTATCCTCCGACAGTCAATGCATATCCAGAATGTGTTGAAATGGTAAGAAATGCAGCGAAACGTGTGGTTGGGGAGCAGCGTTGTGGCTTACCTCAACGCACTATGGGAGCGGAAGATTTCAGTTTTTTTCTTGAACAACGTCCTGGTTGTTTTTGGTTTGTTGGTGCTGCTAAACGAGGCGAAGTTTTACCCCATCATAAATCGATATTTGATTTCGATGAACGTGCCTTGCTTATATCAGCTTCTACTTTCGTGGAGCTAGTAAATGATATATTACGATAATGATGATGAAGGGTAGCTCAAGTGGAGTGTAAGGAATGAAATGAATCAGTATCATAATAACCATATATGGTTTTATTTATATTAATTAAAGATAAGTTTTGTAGTTTAATTTTATAAACTCAGTGGTCGTGACGTGCGCACGTATTCTTGTAAAACACCAACTTACACAACAGAAGAGCCTATACCGTCGGTAATATAGTTTCTACTGTCATATATAATTAATTCACATCGGCTGATATAACTAAACAAAAATGAAAATATACATATCAAATTTTTTACCTATATCAGCGTCATTCCGGATAGAATACGTCTTAGTCCTCACCAATTTGTTCAATAAATAAAACAAAGAACTTTTCATAACTATTAACTACGTATATCAAAAGAAATACTTTATAGTTCATTACTAGCGCCAGCAGAAAGTTGACGAAGAATGGATCTGCGTTGAGCAAGCCACTTGTAACCTGATACGCTTTGCTTGGCACCATCCTGCTTACTCATTTCAGTTAGACGGGCGCTTTGAGATTCAATATCTTCAGATTTACCATTGTATTTCTCAATATATTCCTTCTCTTTATCTGTGCAACCATCTCCATTAGCAGCATTACATGATGAAGTAACGCCAGCTTCCATGACATAAGTCTCCATGTATGAAGCTTCTTTCATTTCATCACAAACAGCTTTGGATGTTTTTTGAACATATTGTACACCTTCTAATCCTGTTTCACTGTTATAGTGACGCAAGGTAGGCCATCCGCCTTTACCTGGTGTACCTAAATTTCTAGAACTTGGTCGTCCTTTAGAAAGATTGACATCTCCGAACACGATGTCTTCATTGTTACTGTATGACCCAATGACGTCATTCCAGGCCGGAGCCTGCTTACGTCATCACCCTCAGCCTTCAGATGCAATGGTACGCACAATAACAGTCTTACCATTGGCAACATGCTCAGAAATAAAGCTGTCAAAGTTTTCATCAGTTAATGCAGTAGAATGACTCCAATGATCATCACGATAGATGGCAGATGCCAACCCTGATATTTATATTATGGTTCATAGGAAGTAAGACAAAGCACGAAAAGTTAGCATGATATTTTAATAAAATATATTATGATTGCCTCAAACGAATTCCACGAAATTCATCGCAAGAAGGTGGTGGAAGTACTCGTTCTCGTTGTTGAGATGCAATTCCATCCATAAATTAGCAAATAAGTGAAGTGGAAACGACATAGCCAAAAAACTTACCTAACAGGGTGGCAATTGCGAACAAGAAGAAAAATCTCATTTATGAGTTGATCCACTGGAAGCCTTTCGCTTTTGTCTCTCCTAAACGAAGTCCCGGCGGAGGATTGTGAAACCAACTCCAGGCTAGACTCTAGCCCAGATCTGATAACAGAGCAAAGTTACCAAATAATGTCTGACGACGAGAGTGAAGAAGAAGAAATCAACCCTCTAATTGAGCTATGGCCCGAATTTGAGCCCATGCCGATAGATGATCTACCTACAAGTCGTCTTCGTGATGTAGGGGAAGCTTTATCAACAAAGCAATTAAGCGTAGTGAATTTGGATGCCTGCTTGCCTCAAGGTGATGCTTGTTTACCAGTATTACAAACACTTTTGTTTATGCTGACAGCATCTGTGAAAACTCTGAGTATGCGCTTCAATATGCTCACACCAGAGACATGCGCTATGCTTATTGAATGGGCATCTGTGAATGATACCGTAGAAATCATGTATTTGCACATGTCAGGTATGGACGAAAAGAAAAGAGAGTTATTTGAAGAAAAGTGGCGCAAAAAACTTTCATCACCAAGAACTGATAATCAAGGGTGGACGTTAATAAGGGTTGTGGAAGTACCTGAACTAGAAGAGGCAGAAGACTAATAATTCATATATTTGATAAATCATGGAAGCGGAATAGTGCTATTAGAAACCGACATTTTTGTTCATAATGTACATTAAGTATAATAAAAGTCTCTGCCAGCCTCAACCTTGAACGGTCCATATCTTCCGCATTCAATGCATTCTCATGTACTAGGGGTGGATGTATCCAACGCATCTTCATCACCATTATTGCCACCACCAGCCGCTGCATGGGGATCATTTGTTACAGCGTTAAATATAGCTAATTCTACACGACTATCATCATCTGATGCAGCAGCGACAAGTGTATCCGTAATTCGCACGTGATGAAGTGTGCCATCACTTGTGCCTAAAAATAGACTTGTACCATTTTTAGACCATATAATTTTATTAAAAGCACCAACATTTGAATGTAATGATGCATTATTAGAGCTACTGAGAAGTGAAGTCACACTGATAGCACTGACTGGGTCAGATATTGACCTAGATAAATTCCATATGCTGAGTGTACCCCCGCTAGTAATACATGAAAATACGGCAGGATTTAATGGATTCCATTGAACGTCACATACATATTCATAATCTGCTGTACGAAATTCTAATAATGGTCGTATATTATCAGACGGCGTGAATCTACCACTACTCATTTCATCTTGATAAGGTAATTTCCATAATTTAACAGCCCAGTCCAAAGATGAAGTGAGTATTAAATTTCTATATAATTTTGATTTACTGTTAATACTATTACTATCTGGATGGATATGAATAGATGAAATCATGCCAACATGTGCCCCTATTATACGCAAAAAATGTTTTGTATTTGAAGTTGTGCCAACTCCATTTACAGTAGTGGCGCTTCTGCTTATTCCGGATTCACCTGTGATTTCACCCAGAGATGCGCGATACATATTACCTATACAAGAACCAAATATGATATCTTTTCCTCCTGAACTACTAGAGGATAACTCACCCAATGCGGATATACCAATTGTGCCATGTATATCATCTATATTCGATTTAGTAGATATATTACTGGTCGCTTGATCTCTGGACACTCCAGCGTCATTCAAATACGCAACTGATACTGGCCCTTCTTCCATATTAGACAAATGAAAGCAGCATATATTACCATCAACAGATGTGCTTAAGATGTCATTATCAATATCTTCGCTGTCATCATTCACGATTATTGATGATGCACTGGCACCACCACCACCAAATATTCCTTTAATATCACGGTTACAAAGACTTGTAATAAGAAAGTTATAAACAGGTTGTTTATGACCACAAAGATTTTTCATCCCAGCTCCAGAAACTTTCATTGGTTGCGATTGACCACTTCTCATATCCCATAAGCATAGTTGCCCGGAATAGCACGAACCTAATATATAATATGACTTTGTTGGATGGAATTTAGCCATGAGGACAGGTGATGGTGCTACAAAAGTGAATTCAGGTCGAGAAGGTAAATTTAAAGCCCATAAACATACTAATCCATCAGCATTGCATGCCGCAATAGAATCAACACTAGTACTACATTCAGTATTATCCTTACTTTCTTGTTGAGTAGGTAGCACTTGGCTTAGGCCACGTCCTGCTATGGACGAAATTTTGGCACCATAAGCACAAAGGTATAGTTCTGGTCTTTGTGGGCAATATTGCATCGACATAATGGGTCTATTTTGTGTACTTTCACAATGTAACGATGATAATGCAGCGAAATCACCACCATGACCATGCATGCTAGCCTTGTCCCTAGAATCACCAACGAATTCTTTTCTGTAATCTATTGTTATATCTGCTTGCCCACTGTTACCTTCTCCCAGTACTTCCACTGCATTTGTTGTACTCAGTAGACTTCGTTCAATAATCTTTGAAGATTGGTTAATGAAAAAAAGAAAATCAGTATTTGATAGAATTTGAGCTTGCTCCGCTTGTGTCATAGGAGGCCTCGGGGGCACCAAACCTGCAATATTCTCATCTGTAGGTGTGGGAACAGCTGGTAAATCTGGTGATTGCGCTCCGTGTGATTCGTTATTGTCTCCATCCTTCACATTGATTTCATTCTCAGTAATGCTTTCAGTTTGACACTGCTTATCGTAGGCTTCAATTGAACGAGTTGCTGATGATGAATTTACAATCTGTTTTTGTGATAGATTTCCATCTAACTGAACATCATCTCGCTCAGCAAGTTCATTCACTTCTACTACAGGTATATTCTCTGATGATACAGCTGATTGACCAGAACTCTCTTCCCCTTTAGTTGCATCTGATGATGCTTCATCTGCACTTTCATTATGTAACGCCAAAGGAGGTGCCGATTTCAGAGCTTCCCGTTCTGCCTTTTGCTTGCGCATTTCAGCTACGCGTGCTTTCTTCGCAGCAATATCCTCCATACGCTTTGCTCGTGCTGCATCAAACTCATCCATCTTTGTGGTCTTCTTCTCAATACTCACGCAAACCAGAAGAATTTACCTAAAATTATAAGCAACTAGATATATGCGATGTAATCAAACGCAACTACATAAAATAAACAATTGATGGCATTAATCCCCCACGATCAATTTGGAAATTCGAGTCAACCCGGGCTCAATGCTTTACGGGATTTATCACGTTGTAGTGAATTAACTGCATTGTATAAAGTGATAACATAATAAGTATAAATATATATATATATAAGGATATGGCAGCGTTTGAAAAAGACAAGGAAGAGAGTCCCGCTGCACGATTCCATCGTGATGGCTTCTTGGTCATAGATGATGTCATTGACGTTGATGTTGTCGACAAATTATACAATAAATCTATGTCAAATTTCAATGAGCTCGAAGCTATTCTTTTATCACAGAAGGAATTACCCACAGAAGGGTCAAGTATGCGAGATTTGATGGGAATAGGGATTAAGAACTGCTATAAAGAGATTGTTCAAAGGCACGCACAACGTTTCGAAATGCCATATAAGATGGATGATGAAGAATTCGGAATAGTATTAAATACACCAAATATTATGTCCGTTGTAAATGAGATTCTTGGTGATGATTGCAATGTCATAAATAAATCTCTTGTCTTGAGTAATCCTGGTGCCGAAGATCAAGCGTGGCACAGTGATGGTCCACATGTAAGTGCAACACAAGATTTACCTTGTCATTGTCTCAATGTATTTGTGCCACTTGTAGAAGTAACCGCTACAAATGGTCCTACACAATTTCGTCCTGGATCAGTGAATATGACACGAAACCTAAAGGTTGAAATGCTCAAAGCTATGGTAAGAAAAACTCTTCGCCCAATTCAAGGACCAACATTAAAGAAAGGCAGTGTCCTTTTATTTGATTATAGAGTCTTACATCGTGGAACGGCCAATCGATCCAAAGACGTTCGACCTGTTCTCGTGTACACATTTGCCAAACCTTTCTATCGAGACACACTTAACTTTCCTAGGAACAGTGTATTTGACAATACAATTGAAGATACTACTTGTACAAAAGTAGAAAATGACACCAAGGAGGTTATCGATAGCTCTGTTTCGTGATATTATGATTTGTGATGTGTGTTCGTTTCGTTCAATCTATGTCTATTCATTACTGCACAAAGGTATCTATCTCTCTATCTACCTCCTTCTCTCACCTTCTTTACATACTTCTTCTATATCATTATTATTATAATTGTGGTGCGTTCTTCACATCATGTAATGTTACGCCTTTTTCTCGTAATGCTTTTGGTATAGTAAACTGCTCTTCGGGCTTTCCAAGCTGTTCTTGTAATGCAACACATGTCTCCATATGTTTTACTGCATCAGACTCACATGTCATGATAATATTTTCTCCACAAAACATACATCTAGATTGACGTGTTTCACCAGAATTTGTTGTTGATCCTTTACTTGCTTTTTGGGGTGTGCCCTGGGAAGGAGCTTTCGGCGGGCTTGTAGCACTACTGGTAGTTGGGTCAGATACCTTCGTTTTACATTTGGTGTTTTTATGTGTTTTCCAATCCTGTTTTTGATGTTCAGCGCTACAATAGTACGTTAACTTACAACGACTGCACTGAAATGGTGCAGGCAAAGAACAATTTTCAGCAGCACAAGTATTTTGATTAGATTTTTTATATTTCTCTTTTTCAATTTTTGTGTCTATTTCAGCAGAATCTATAGCAGCTGCTGAAAGCACAATCTGTTCTCTATTGCTACGTTTTTTTGTAAATGCTCTCCATGAAAATATATTTTTCCAAACATCACCGTTATAATTACTTTCATCCAATATTGGTGGTACCTTATCACTGGCACCTGGATGTACTGTTGCTAGACCCTTAGAAGATAGTATTCGTTCGTTGTCGCTTGGTGCATGTACAATTTCCCATAAACCATAATTAGTATCATTATGCTGCTGCTCATCATCACTGCTCATATTGCTGTTATTTGAATGATTATATTTAGATTGTAAAGGTTGTAGTACAATTCGCAGTAATGATGTCATCATAGTGTCATACATAACATCTTCATCAGCCGTGTTCAGTGATGATGATTCTAATCCTGGTAAACGATTGACCTCTAATAACCAGCAATTACCATCTATATCAGCAATAACATCAATACCAAAAAATTCAAAGTTATTTTTAGATATTTGTTTTGACATAAATGGAGTTACAGCCCTGGCTACTCCTTTCCACAATAGACATAATTGATGATATATTTGTGGATAAACGGTTGCTATATTGCATGGTACTTGACCAGGATATCCTTCAATATGCTTGTTTACTGATAAATTTGTTATTAATTTCCTAATATCCATATCTGATTCATTATCACCGGGGGAAAATGACGAAGCATCCGTTGATTTATTGTAGTTATAACCAGCAGTAAGTATGTAAGCCATATGATAAAATAAAGCTGACATATCTGCACGTAATAGTGAATAACAACGAAAATGGAATTTTTTCCCTTTATATAACATTGGTCGTGGAACATATTTTTGAATGACATATTCTTCAGTTTTCATTGGAAC
>JACKZZ010013846.1_pt1 | contig 14672 bp, 11 predicted proteins | sample 8027871 | NCBI WGS metagenome assembly JACKZZ01 (sample SAMN15724774, study PRJNA655200) | protist metagenome | isolation source: fluorescence activated cell sorting (FACS) single amplified genomes of... | place: USA: West Boothbay Harbor, Gulf of Maine | collected 2000-07-19
TATAATATTTGCAGATTTTTTGATGCGGTGCGTCCAACGGCAGATGTGAATTGTTTGCGATTTTCTGGCAGAGGGGAGCACAGCGTGTGGCAATGTTGTTGTTGTTGTTCTCCTCTTTTGATTGTAAGGTAGTGGGTGCGGGCATGCTGCAGGAAATCATTTGTTGGCGGTGATACCCCAAAAATGCTATGAAGCCATAAATGTGCTGCAAACAATGTGAAATTTGATGTCGTTATTTTACTCAGCCTGTTGTCAAGTAATTTTGCAAATTCGTTTTATTTATTTATTCCTTTGCGATTTGTTTTTTGTGTGTGATTATTTTCGTGCGATTAGGCAACCGCGGTTGTTTCACCGAAATCTCGTATCAATTCCAGTCTTGTGGTCGGCGGTGCGTACAGCGACATTGCCCAAGATGAGATTTTGTTGTCGCCAGAATTGCGCAAACACCCCATCAACCAACAACAACTACAACAGCTGCAGCAATTGGGGGAGCCAATGGCGGACTTGATGCTTGACGGGTTGGTCTTGGATGATAAAGAAGAGGAGAAGGAGGAGGAGTGTGCCGCCATGCATGATGTGGTACCCATGATCACTGTCACCGAGTCAAGCCCTCAACGATTGATACGGCCGCTCAGTTTTGATAGCGTCGTCGACAACGAAGATGTCAACGTTCTTCTTACCAAAATGGAGGAGTTTGATGATGCAAATTCTTCGAACTACTTATCATCAGATTTCGAGGGCGACCATTCTAACACCACCGACTCGCAGCAAAGTAGTATTCACCGCCAAACTGATGATCAAGAAGTCATTTGCGCCGACCAGCCGCAGCAGCAGCAGCAAGAAAATGCTGAGGTGATGGTTGACGAAGAAAGCGCGCAGGACGTCCAAATGTCCACATATGGTCAAGAGCATGACATGGACGATTTGCATTTTCAAGAAGATAATGCTCTTCCGGAGGCAGAGGAATCGGAAGCGACAAGACTTGGTAAAGCCATGATACGGCAACCAACAATTGTCGTTGAGGAAAGCACCAGTCGATTGATTGACATTGAAGCGGTTATCTCCCGTGATACAACCGAAAGTGACGCCGCCCCATTGATTGCTGGGTTTCAGTCGCCCACCCGTAGCCAGGGCGAGGCGAGTGAGTCTTTGCCCGATTCTGCTTCTGCTGCTTTTTACACCCCTGGCGCGGGCACGCCCGTGAGTATGTATGACGGCGGCACGCCCAACGGCGCTGCTTTTTACACTCCCGGTGCCGGATCGGCGGCCACTCCCGGGGACGAGTTTTTTTACACGCCGTACGCTGCGGCGGAAGAATCTCACGACGATGCGGATGATTTTGAGAAGCGCATTCCTGACAATGACGGCGGCGAACCGATTCCAGAAGCCACGGCAGAAGAACATCGACATGGAGGTAACGCCGTTTTTCATTCTGCAGTGTTATTATTGAAAATCTGAAAACGTTTTTTGAACGTGGTAGCGCGTATTGTAGGTGACATAGTAATGAATGAACGACTCCCCCGACGGCCAATGAGCATGCTGAAAAAATTAAATGCCGTACCTGAAAAAGGCATAGCGGAGGAGTCGTTCATTCATTATTCTGCATTGTTATTCATTCATTTAACGATTCTCAAGAAAAGTATTTTTATTTGATTTAATGTTGGCAGCGCGAAAACACATTTGTGTTGCAAATGTAAAATTTAACACAGTTTGAATTTTGTAGCTCACATTTTCAGGGAGCCAAAATTGGTTCAAATTCTGTGACATGGAGTCGTGTCACCGGACCAGAACATATCGTATATTGATTATCTGGCAGATGGCGTCGCCGTACCATATGTTCAACATAATTAATTAATTATGTAGTCAAACAAAAATAATAAAATGATGATTCTGATGATGCAAAGGCATACTTTCTGATTGCGGTTTGGTTTATAATTGCATAATTCAGGAAGAAGCAATGACAGGATAATAGAGAGACGGCTTATCACGAATGATTGCATAATATTCAACCGTGAAAAAATAAATATTATTAAAGAGAATATCAAGCACATCATTGCATAATGTAAAACCATTGACAATTTCAAATCACAATCCAACACTTACAGAAAAAACAACGTGAGGTCAAATTGTACAGATATTGTAAATAGGGAACATGCAATTTTGCATTTTTTGGATATTGAACAGATATTTTATTATTTAATTGTTTGATATTCGAACAGGTTTGTCTCCACAGCCCGAGTTTGACCACCAAGGGGAGGATCGGGAGGATGAAACCATCAGGCCGCCAAATTTCTCTCCAGCGTCAGGTGAGCCCGAAGTTTGTGTGAGGGCCGCCGAGCGTGAGGTTGATTTGGACGAGTTGTTAGGGTCTGTTGAAAGTTCTTCCGTCCCTGACGTCGGAGCCGGCGCCGGTGGGGTTGTTGGCTTCGAGCAGGAAGGGTTTGACGGAGGAGAAGAAGAAGTGGAACAAGGAATACAGGCGCAAGAAAACGTTACGGCGCAAGAACTTGGCCCTGTAGTGATCACTCTGCCGGAAGAAAAAGAAGCAGCGTCTCAGCAGAATCGACGTTTGGAAGTGCCTAACGATGGGGTTCGAGAAGGAGTGAAAAAGATGACAGACAAACCAGCAGAAGCAGCACCGAATCAGCAGCAGAATCGTCGTTGCCGTTTCATTAACCGCATTTTTGCTCGCGCGCCAGGGGGCAATCGCTTCGACAGATTGTTGCGTGAGGCCGGATACACCATGGCGTCCGTCGCTGAGGAGAACCATTACGACGATCTTGTGGCATCCGATCCGTACAAAAAACATTTTTCAAAACCAATTCAATAGAAAATTTGAATTAATTATTTATTGAAACAAAATGTTATTCTCCTATCCGTGAATTTGTTCTGATATTATATAATAAATTAAATGAAAGATTCCGAAATAAGGTAGCCGCCGTGAATACCTATAATAAATTAAATGAAAGACTCCGAAATGAATACCTCCAAATCGTAGCCGCCGTGAAGGTATTTGCCTTAATTTGGAGTTTTTCCATTTCATTTTTTCATACATTTTTTGTACCAATTTATTCTCGTGTTTTTCAATCATGTTGATTATCACATTTTGTTTTTTGGGAGGGGGACTACAGTACAGTTTTTTATGTTTCAACCATGTTGATTGGTGTCAAATAGTGATAGCATTGGTTTAATTTTCATAAGAATCGATTCGGAGATACGGTGTTCTGCTTTCGAGTGGATATACCGACATGCCTTCCCACATGATTGTTTCGGCAGTCCCACATGTGGTGGAGGAAAGGCATCTCCAATATAAATACGCATCCGTTTTGATTTTTAAAAAAATCATGCGTGCGCATCCACGCCGCCAGGGCCCAGTAATCTCACCAAAAGAGTTACGTCGGTTAGTATACGGCACGGAACAAACCAATCATTCATTCTAAGTTCAATTCCAATTTGTTTTTTCAATAATCAATCTAGTGGATAATTTTTTGTAAGTGCTACTTGACAATTGGCGTAACAGTTTTGGTTTCATAAAATCGATGTGTGTGTTTTCTTTGTACAATTCAAAACAAAACATGTGGACTATTTTAAGAGCTACATTCGGGGAAATTGATTGAAAAAAATTATTCAAAGAAATAAGATAGAATGCTCTTACATTATGTCACGACGCGTTTCGATTATTATTCGTGGACGTATCACGTCAATTGGTTCGAGTTGATGATTACGATCGGCAGTCGAAACGCGTCGCGACATAATATTAACTTCGAAACGAATCGCGAAAGTTTTTTTTTTTCGTGTAATGTTTTGCATTTCTTTTGTGCAAAAAAACGTTCGAAACCATTTTCGGTGATTTTGTATGTTCATAAATGGTTTCCAAGTTTTGTTTATTGTTTGGTATGTCTCTTTCGCGTAAGGTTCTGGATCGAAGAGAGGCAGAAGATCGCTGCCAGCCAAACAGAAATGAGCAACCAGCAGAGTGAAACGCCCAATCTCTCCGGTGGCATTACTGCCAAGAATTCTTACAGTTCGGATACAGGCGACGCTCTGGTGTTTATGAAATCTTTTCGGCCTCGAGCAACACAATGGCCACGTTTCTAACGCATTTTTCAATGACACATAATCATTTAATTATGTGGTGTCATACCCCGCCGATAACGCATTTTTCAAGGTCATAATTTTGTGGTGTCATTCAAACGTCCAATGTTGATTTTGTCACTCATCCATAAACCAGAGTTTTCACATTAATTATTCAATTTTTAAATTAGTATCATTTGAATCATAACCTACCTGAATCTTTTTTCTCTAATTTGTATTTTATTGTTTATAGCAATTCACATTCTTCCACGCAAGTATTATTGTACATTATTGTGTTGTTAATCATCTTTTTCATTTAATCATTTGAATTCAAATCCGATATCATATCCACCAAGACTAATTCACATCATTGATTCGTTGAATAAGCAATATTTTGATTCATTTGAATTTGACCACATAGTTTTTTTAGTGATGCGATATTATCATTTAAATTATATTGTCGATTTTGTTTTTTCTGTGTGATGCTGATGAGTACTTATATAAATTGAATAATAACAATTGATTAACATGTCAATTTAATAATCATATTTAATATGATCGCTTTTTCAGCAACGATTTTGTTTCCGATATTGTACGCATATAAATATTTCACAATATCAACGCAGTACAATGAGTATTCGGCGAATTAATTATTATTGTTTAATTAATTATCATTGATTGATAAATTATTTTCTTTTGCAATTAATTAATTCAAAATTTTGTTGTCGTCTATGAATTTGAATTAACGAGGCATTTCACGGCGTGTGTAGCAGTATGGTCCGTCATTAATTGTCTCCAAATATTGTTTTATTGTGTCTTTCAAGTTGTAATCAAGAATTTTATATGTTTGAATTAAATTGTAAATTTTCCTAGTAATGAATTACATAATTTGCAATTACCGTCGACCTTTGGTGATACAAAATAACATTTCCAGTCGTATCTCTCAGTTCAAAAGACATTTTGACGGTCTGGTTTAAAACATTGTGTAGGCCTGTGATGAATTTCATTTTCACCACAGGCGAAGAGTGATGGATTCGTTTTTTGTCATTTATTTTTCTGTTTTGTACACTGGTTTATGTGAATTGGAACGCGATGGTTCGTTTATGTTGGTCAACGTTGTGGACGCGGGTCAGTGCCTTTTAACTACGATTTGTGCAATTTCTATGTTTATTGTTTCTTATCTTGATGAAGTTGTGAATCACCAAACATTTTCACTTAATCAATTATTAGCAGATCAAAAACAATATTTCCACCAACCTCAAATTCAAGTTGATGCGGTTTCTTTCATTTTGAAATGTAGGATTCAGACAAGAAACAGAAACACAGACAAAATAATTGGTGATTGTCGGTGATTTTATATTGGTGCTTGTCGGTGATATTTTATGTGTCTTTTTTCATGATAGTGTTTGCATTTGACGGTCTCAATTCATTTTTTGTTTTTTCCGCTCTGATTTCTCCCTTGTTTTAATTTTCACAAAATCAGTTGATTTTTTTTGTTTTATTTTCAATTTTGTTATCAACACAAAACCATTGCATTGAATCCATGTAATGGAGTGGATTTTTATTTCGAATTTCGTCTGTTGTTTCTAATTCCGATTTTCTGTTCTTCAACGCAATGTTAGATTGAAATAAATTTAGATTGATTTTATCAGTTTTCGCATAAACCAATCATTTATTTAAAATTCATTAATAATCAAATCATTCATTCATTAGTCATCTCTGCTGGCACCTTACTTCTCTTAACGCGGCCAGGTCTGGAGGAGTTTGGCATTTGTCTTTGGTGAGAAGCGCTCTCGACCAAAAAAAAGTTATTCGAATTGATTAAAAAAATATACATTGATTCCAACATGAATATTTCCAAGCGCGGGTAAGCGATTCACAGTATTATCATCGCATTTTGTCACATTTGATCTTCATTGTGCGCAAAAGTGAATCGTTATGGCTATCACATGATGCCCGTGCAAAACAACATTCTGTGCGAGCAGTTGTTTTTTGTTGATTCATGCCATGAAGTATTGAAGAAGACATTTAATTAATTGATTATTCATTATTCATTATGACGATAGACAGTTTCGTTTTTCAATTGGCCTTTGTCGCCGGGTTGGGTTGGCCGTTTGTTACGCGAGCTCAAAGTGTAGAAGAGGTTTGTGCTGATTTCTTGTGCGTCAACGGCCAAGTCTCGTTAGTCGATGAAACGTCTTGCTTTTGCGAGTGTAATTAATTATCTATTCATCAACGCAATTCTTGATGTTGAGATAACAAACATAGTTAATTATTGAGTTCACGCATTTGTTTTGTCAAACGTCGAGGATCTCAAACTGATGACAAATAGAGGCGGATGTTTCACGAATTCTCAAAGAGTGGTCATCACATTATCTTTTTTGTTGCAATGTGGCCGATTTGTTTTTTGTTCAAGGCGCTCAAGTAACAATAACAAATAATTTTCTAACTGAAAGTTATCCATATCATGTTGGGTGCAGTGATATCATCCGTTTCGATTATTACAGTAAAATTCAAATTAATTGAGTTTAGTATGTTAAATCGGACCTCTCAATTCAAAATGGATCATATATTGTTTCAAAATGAATATGTCTCCCAGGCGCAACTGGTTTCAAGGGTGATTCGTGTGATGCAATTATATATTGTTCGGTGGAATACCCACACGATGACGATTGCTTGGCCGTCCCAAGTATCCAGGTACAGCTATTTTAATAATAATTAAAATTGGGTTTTGATATTATCCATTCACGCATGCATCATGAAAAAGTTCATCAACGTATGATGACGTAGCAATGCAGCAAAACAACCATTCAACGAGATTGGCTAATGAACGCAACGACGCGCCTCGGCGCTTCAAAACAATTGCGTTGTGTTTTCAATCATGCCAATTATTTTGTGCAAAAAAACGTTCGAAACCATTATTTTTAAATTATTAAATATTATTATTATTGCATGTTGTTTTTATACGATTGATTGATTTCAGGGGCCGAGTTTGATTCATGCCATAGTAGGTGACGCATTGGTGCTGTCAGCGGTCGTGGCTATTGACCAGTGTGGCGTTTGCGACGGCCAGTTCACCGTTCTGTATTCTTGGGTATTTGATCGACCAATAATAATCTTAATAAATGTCCATTTCTTCAACATTTTTTTGAATAGTAAGGCATTACTATGTATCATTTTTCAAATTGTTTTTAGTATTTTCTTTGTCACATTCAATATTCATATTTTGCAGTGTGTCTCGCTTTCGAATCATTTTGTTACATTAATTATTTAGCTATCGACGAACGAGGCATGTTATGTATCGTCATTGTGTTTTGAAGAATATCATTTTTCAGGGGATGAAGCATGTAAATTCAGTGGGGGGCTCGGATTTGATATTGTTTTTTGGGTGCATGGCCTCATTGACCAATTCAAGTTTATTTGTAAAACTGACAACCAAATTTGATTTCTTGAATTCACGGAGGGAAGGGGGGGGGTCTTTAGAAATGGTTGGCATGAATTCACATGCTTCACTCTTCAAGTTCCTAAAAAGTAATTAATTCTTTTCTTTTTTTGTGAGACGGAGCAGAAATATATGGACGAAGTGATGCCCGGGCTTGACGCGTCTAACCCCACATTAACAATCCCAGCAGGCCTTCTCCAGGCGAGAAATTATCGTTTTCAAGTGAACACGAAGGTCCAGGGTGGTCAGCACATCTCGTCGGACATCATTGATGTATTTGTCAGCAGCCCTGACGACCTCTCCAAACTACCGCCGCTTGAATTTGGCGCGAGTTTCATTTTCACTCTACCACGCGCGCCGCAAACCGTTGCGGATATCTGGCCTGACATCGACACGTCGTTTCTCCACGCGGTGATCAACAAAACCGGCGTGTCACCGGACCATATCGCTACGAAATGCACGCAGGTCTGCCCATATCAGAGGTCTGAGCTTGAAGCGGACGGTCGACGTGTTTGCCAACCGTTTCCTCGCCGCTTGTCAATCACTTCAATCCCCGCACAATCCCATGAACATCATGCAGCTGGTGAAAATCAACATCATGATGGTGAAAATAATAATCAGTATGATGATGACGTCGATGAAAAGGCGATATTGTCTGCTGATGCGATGAAATTATTATTTGGCAGTCGCCGCATGCGCCAGCGCGTTACGCACACTGTGGATGGCGACGAGAATCATCTCGACGACGTCCCCGTTACCGAGTCTGGCTATCAGACTATTTCGAACGATGAGCAAAACGATCATTGGGACCACAGCGACGACGTCTCTGTTATTGAGTCTGGCTATCAGACTCTTTCGAACGATGAACAAAACGATCAAGGGGACCATCACGACGACTTCAACGACACTGTTTCAGCGCGACGCATTTTGTCCGATGTGAGCACTTCTTCTTCCTTCATGTATTTGGTAGAGTATAAAATCTGGCTCTCGCGCTTGGCGAGTGATGAAATGCATATTATCGTGCAGGAATCTTTAAACGATTTTGCTGCGAGCGGGTTGGCGGAGATGTTGCTCGAGCATTTTCTGATCCTTCGTCCTGAATTTCGACCATCGCCCATTTCCGAAAATAATGTCTTTGACGATTCTGACGACAACAGCAACAATAACAACAATGTATTTATACCAGGTCGGGATGAATTTGACGACGGATCAGAAACAATCGACGGGTGGGTTCTCGTTGTAATTTGTTCTGTTGTGGTTTCGGCAGGGTTATTCAGTCTTGTTGGTGGATGGTTGTATCTGGCACGTCGCCGAGGACGGGCCGAGGCCGAGGCCCGGATTCAAGCGGAGAAGATGGTGCAGCGCCAGGGAGCTATGAAACGCCGCGCGAGCGAAGCGTCGATCACCCAGAAATTGTTCTCCGACCACCACACACATTCGCATTCATCATTATAGACCCCAATAATGCTCACCGTATGACAGAATGATTTTTTTTCTTCAATCTTAATTAAAATTTAAATTGTGATTTTCATTTTTTTTTCATTGTGTCATTGTAATTCATGATTTTTTATTCATACCAATTTGAATATTCAACACAAATAAATAATTCGTCAATGACATTGAATACTTGTTCGAACCTTATTTTGCCAAATGGTTCCCAATTGATCATTTTTGGCGCTGCAACATAAGTTTTTATCCTGGTTTTGGAACGTCTTTTGCGAAAAATAGGGATACGTCTTTTTTTTTTCGTCAATCATGCCCAGTGTGATTTTGCAAAAAGAAACGACCGGTTCTATCTTTAACAGTTGCTGATTTTTGCGGGGCTGGTCCAACAAACATGTTTTGAACGCAAATAATGAAAACCCTGAAGATTTTTTTCAATTTTTCAAGTGCGGTTAATTTGGCCCTCCCAAAATTTCAGATTTCTGGTGGTGTCCCCCCCCCCCTTGAGGTCATGACACCACCACGTGAAAATTTGACGATTTGACGGTCCCTATTTAGTTTGCCATCAATCAATCATCATTTCAGATCGTTGGAGCATTACGCAGATGGAAATGTGAAACAGCGCGGTCGATCAAATTCCGCGCCGGCTGAAGATGTGCTCACTTTGCACCAAGCCATGCGCCGAGGAAACGTTCCCTCGACCACCCTCGATGTGTGGAAGGCCACCAATAAGTACCGTTTGCGGCAGACCAAATCGCTTGATGAGATGACGCACCGCCAGCGTTTGGCCCCTCCTGGAGCCGTCAAGCGCAGGCACAGCATCGTCTCGCTCAGCGAAGGGCCCGATGAAAACGCCCGCATTTCAAGCCATTTCTGCCCGGACCGGCGCTTTTCTTCGATGTTTCATGCTGATCATTTTGAGTGGCCGAGTGCTATTGTCGCGCCGGACCTCGCGCTTCCGGAGGACCCGGCTGCGCACCTCAATTCTTCTGTCGGTGCTGCTCGTCGTGGTTCTACCGGAAATATGTACGCGCGGCAGCACGATGCCATTGCTTTTCGGAAGTCGATTCAAGAGCTACAGAAACGTCTTGACAACAAACATGTTGTCCATCGTAGTAATTGATGATTCATCATTAAAAATTTAAAATTCAATTATATTTTTGTGATCAATTGCGATTTCAATTTTAAGGAAGATGTAGTACACCATTTGCATTTTGGTTTGGCTTCTATTCATGAACAGACCGATATCGATCTTGCAAATTTTCAGGCGCAAGTCTTAACAAAGGAACAGGCAGTTCCGGTAGCTCAATTTCGTGCAAACGCAGTGCATCTTCCATTGTGTTTGATCTATTTCTATTTATACATTCTGATGTTATACATCCTCATGTAAATATTTAATTTTATACCGAAAACAAATGGAGAAGCAAAAGGTTGTTCCGAAAGCTATGTGCAATGCTTATTTCAATTCCGTTTGCCCTTGAATTTTGTCCATTTTCCCATTGGCTAGGACCAAGTGCCGCTTGGCAGACACATCGTTCAAGCACGCATGAAGGCATATTTCATTTCTACAACCAACCCGGTGCCAAGAACAGTTCTGCTGATGCGGCATTTCGAGACGTCTCCGGGGCCCGTACCTCAAGTTTGAGGCGTTTTTCAAACATTCGTTGAATCTAGGGTAATATAATAATTCAATCATTCACGCATCAAGAAATGTCAAGCAATTGTAAAATGTTGAGTCTTGGCAAATGGCATAATTGTAGCATTGATTTTTGAAGTTTTGTCAAATGTCAGATCGTATGATTGGCCAAAATTTTTATTTTTGTTTACTTGGTACATTATGTTGCAAAATGAATCCATACTGTTAATTTTGAATGTTCTTGTTTGAAGTTACATTCCACAAATCAATTAATTATGAGGCACCAAAGGCACACAATTTCAGCATTTGTGTTGGTATTATAATTCACATGATTCATTAGTATCAATTAATTAATTTGTCATTCAAACCGCATGAGCAATGATTTTCGAAACCATTCCGATACATTTTGCATTCACGTTTGCGTTGTTGATGTTTTATTGCGATTTGGTAGTAACTATGAAAAATTATTATTCCTGTTTGATTGTTATTAATTTAAATCAATTAACCAGACTTTCATCACCTAAATAATTAATTCATTAAATAAATTTAATAAATAACAATATTTGATTGATTATTGGTTGCTTCACTCGGACGCGAGCCGGTGCTCCTATCCCCGTGCCGTTTGTGTATTTTTTTACATCCCACCTTAAAGCCTTACACAAAATATAATTGTGTCATTTGGTTTTCATATTTTTAGTGGCTTTTCCTGCACAGCATTGATCCTCAGAAAAATTTCAGATGGTGTCTAGTACAGCTCATTGTGCCCTGAATAATTTGTTAATCAAAATATTGTTTTCATTCACAATTGTATTATATCCCAATGTTAGTCAACGGAAACATACCGTTTTTGATACAATTTTGTCCACATTGGTGCGCGATTTAAATAATAAATGTTGGTAATTTTATCTCCAACGCAATCGCTGTTTTCGATATGTGTTCTAATTAATTGAACAATTTATTTTGATTTTCTCAACAACAACAATTAGATTCTTTATATTCATGAATATTTTCTTTCATTTTTTATTTGTCGTTTCAATTTTGCGATCATCGTCAGCATTATAGACCCGCCGCCGTGGCTAAGCACAAATAATCCCTTATGTCAATTCAGCTGTGCCATATCGTCTTAAATTGACAGTAGGTAAGTTTGTTTTTTTGGTTTCATGGATATCCAGCCTTGAGATGTGGCATGGCTGATTCATACATATTATCATGTAAGAAAAGCAATTTGTTGTGTGACCGAAGTTTTATTTTCATTTTGTAATTTTGATTTTTTTTTCTCATTGTTGACCATAGTTTTGATCGAAATGTTTCGTTTCGGGACGTCATCAGCTCCGTTCAATTCTGGAATCCGTCGTTTGTTTGAAAAAAATATTCCATGTTTCATATTTCTCCTGAATCAGTATAATTGCAAATGTTGTATTGTTTTTGGTGGGTAGGCACCATGTTTCCATTTATTTTGTCGTTGTTCCGTACATTCATTACGAAAACAAGTAATTCAACCCAGTCGTTTGGTATGATCTTTGTTTGGCAATCTGCGTTGTACATCAAGATAATTTGAATTCGAATCGTTCAGATTTCATTCCATGCTCACAATTTGTCACGGTTCTCATCTGATATTGGGCGCCGACTGTTTTTTTTAACGTATCATTTTCTTGTTTTCGCGACGATCAAGTGTTCATTTTTCCATTTCATTTTTTCATACATTTTTTGTGTCCATTTGGTCATTATTTTATTAGTTTCAATTTTTCAAGCTAACTTTCAATTTGGCTTCAAATTGGCGATTGTTTATTCTCATTTTCAATGATATCAACGAAACATCAGCATTTCGGTAAGTGTGTGATGGTATTCATTGTTGTTAGTTGTTGTTTGATAGGTTCAACATTATTGTTTTTTTAATATGTTTCATTGATTCAATGTGCAATTGAATTTTTGGTTTTTGGGGCAGGCGCGTAAAGAAATTCCAACCCCACGAATTTCTCGCGGGTCGACAAACTATGTCAAATTCCTCTTTCTAAGATGTTGTTTTGGAGTCGAAGAGTTCCATGGTGTTTTGTGGAATTGGTTTTTTGCCCATTTCAACATTCGAATATCTGCTCTTTGAAAAAACGTTTTTTTCAATGAAGATATCCAGAATGCCGTCAGGGGAATATGTAAACATCCACAACTCGAAAGAGTGGAGCGAAATGGATTTAAAATTATATTTAATCTGAAAATTTTGAAAAAAGATTGAAACATTGTTTTTCAAAATTTTGATTGAATGAAATTTAATGAATGAGCGTTCCGCCCTTAAATGAATGATTTAAGGGCGGAATCAAATAATGAGTCATCATTTGAAAAACGTTTTTTTATGATTTGTTTTCACATGGTGATCATTGGTGTAAACAATTCAAGTTATTGTGAAATTATTATATTGTTGATTGATTGACTGATTAGTTAAATTTTGATGATTAATTAAATTGAATTGAATGAAAATACCGCATTAGTTAATACATAAGTTGCCAAAATATTTATTCATTACAGCGAATGATTCCAAATTTCTGATTACCTAATGGGAGCAATGACGATTTTGACTCCGACCTCCAAGGAGGGTACAGCTGAAAATGATGTCGCAAACACGCTGAGAGCAGCAGGTGGTGAGGGTGATGACACTTCGCCGCGAACGAAGGCCGCTAAGCAGGGTGTGGTGAGCACAGTGGAGCAGCATGAGATCAACGCCTCTGATTATGGTGCGCAGTACGCTCCGACGGAGAAGATTCGCACTGTCATTGTGCCGTCTTTCCCGGATTTGGGCCGGTTGTCAGCTTGGCGTTTTGTCGAATGGTGGGTGCATCACAAATTCATCTTTGTTTGTTTACAATTTCGATGTTTTTTGTTGCCAGAAAATTAATTATTTATAAACATCATGAATATCCATTCATTTCTACGATCATATCAAAACGTGATTTTTCAATTTCAGGTGCCAGAAAAATCCGGAGGGTGTTTGTTCGTTGCCCACCGGAAAAACGCCAGAGTTTTTCATGAAATTTGTGGTGAAGATTGTTGATGAATGGGATTCCCAATGGGTACAGTCTGCCGTCCAAATGTACAAGCTGTCAACTCGCAAGCCCGACATGTCCGGATTGCGTTTCGTGCAGATTGACGAGTTTTATCCGATCAGCGCCGACCAGGCCAATTCCTTTCATTCCTACGTGCAGAAGTACTACATCAAAGGTTTTGGAATGAAACCAGAGAACGCTTTGGTCATGGATTTATCCAATGTAGGCATTCCTGAAGGTAAAACGTACAAGGACGTGTGGCCCGACGGTGTCGATCTGACCCTTCGCGATCGCGCGCCGAAAACAGACCAGGAGTGCTTGCAGGTGAAGGTTTTGCGCGCGATTGATCAGTGGTGTGATGATTATGAGGCGAAGATTCGTGCTCTAGGTGGAATTGGATTTTTTATGGGGGGCATTGGTCCTGATGGACATTTGGCTTTTAATTGCCGGGGCGCTTCTCACCATGGCACCACGGTTTTGTGCAAGTTGAATTACGAATCCCAGGCCGCCGCTGCCGGTGATTTGGGTGGCATGCTGTCCTGCTCCCGCACTGCAGTGGTTCGCAAAATACACACCAATGGTTTTCGGATCAAAAAATGGACCTTATAATTAATTTTCAAAATAATAAAAAATTATTAGTCATTATCACCTCAAATTTACGGATAAAAGTACAGCATTGTTTTCAATCATGCCCATTATTTTGTGCAAAAAAAAGTTCGAAACCATTTTCAATAAAAGCAAAGCATGTTTTTTTTTTATCAAGCTTTTGTTTTTGGAAAAACGCGTTCGACGCTATTTCAATACTTACATATTTTTTGGTAGTTTTTTGTAGGTTGTGTTGTTTTTTGTTTTGTTGTCCAGGTAACCATCGGTCTTGGTACAATCACGCATGATCCAAATGCGACGATTCTTGTCTGCGCAGCTGGCGAAGCTAAGGCGAATGTGGTCGCGGATGCCATCCAGCAGCCGGCTCACGTAAATTACCCTTGCAGTGCATTGCACAACAGCAAAAACGCTGTGTTCTTCATCACCAAGGGCGCGG
>JACKZZ010010776.1_pt1 | contig 14670 bp, 7 predicted proteins | sample 8027871 | NCBI WGS metagenome assembly JACKZZ01 (sample SAMN15724774, study PRJNA655200) | protist metagenome | isolation source: fluorescence activated cell sorting (FACS) single amplified genomes of... | place: USA: West Boothbay Harbor, Gulf of Maine | collected 2000-07-19
AGCATGATGAGGTCGGCGTCGAGACCGTACAGGCAGTGGCGCGTCTCAGGGTCGTAATCCGCCTGCGATTTGGCGTTGCGGATGTACTCCATGATCTTGTGCTCCCCTTCCCCGGGGCACTCGGGTCCAGACAAAATCACGGCAGCACATTCCGCCCAGACAGGATCGCACTCCATCTTTTTGAGTACGAAGAAATCGAGATGCTTGGACAATCGGGCCATGAATTCCGTCCCCGGCGTGATTGCGTTTCGGTCGAAATGAGTCTTCTTCCGCGTTCCGCTTGAAGCGCCGCCCCCTCCATACTTCACAGCGTCAGCCCGTGCCTCTCTGGCATCGTTGGCGCTGCGAAAGCGCCGACTGCGTTGCTGATTCATCTTTGCACGCGGGGCCACACCATCCAGTGCCATGTAAAGGAGCTTTTTGGGCCGGATAATACTAAAGAGGTTGTTGATGTACTCGAATGCGCGCGCAAACAGATCCTCCTCGGTGCCGCCTTCTTCGTTGATCACTCCGATACAATTGTGAATAATGCCATTCATATCCAGGTAGAGATTGTCGAACTCCGGGATCTGACCAGCATTGATCTGCTCGTTGATCAGCGGATACCGCTCGGACAACCAACGATAAAAGCGTGGAATACCCATCTTCTTTCGATTGCAGTTGAAGACAACTATCGAGAGAAACTGCTTCGCTCGTACTAGGACTTTGCTGGGTGCGAAGAACGAGAACGAGTTGCAACATCCAAAAAGGACGAACAAACAGTTTTGGATTTTCTTACGATGAAGGACGGCGACGCTTATAAACAAATCCGACTACTTCTTTCTTTATCGCGCTTTCGTGGATTCCCCTTGTCCACGAACTTAGTTAAGCTTTGTGTTGCAAACCGACGACAGCAATACACAATTAGTACACCAATAAATTAAGTACCCGTGCGTATTTGTCGAATAAAAGAACAACCACGCTGCAAGACTCAGACGCGCCGATCAGATCATCCTTCCGACACTTAACTGAGATGCTTGTTGACTACTGCACTTTACAAGCGGACGCAGAAACTAGGGAACTACACAAACAAACATCAAAATCACCGAAAGACGCAGACGGACACCGGGCTGCAATGTTTCCCGAATTGATCTGCCTGTCTTTCTGAACGCTCGATGAGTCGATCAAAGTCGTGAACGCAGTAAGGCGCTTTCGACTTCTTCGTTTCGATACCAACGAAGAAGTTGAAAGTCGTCAAAGCATTGCTTTGCAGTAAGGATATCGGCTTCCAAACGGTGCGAGACATGCTTGGGACACGCAATCGCAAGGCACTCGTCAATCTGAATTTCATCTCAAGTTCTGCAAATGAATACTGGGATCACTGGGGTCTGCAAATGAATACATGTAATCCATAATCTCGAGACAGGATTCCCACTGGGGTCGAACTCCAACAGTCTTGGATTAAATCGAATCTTCTGAAAGATTGAACATACCGAGGATCTGCAAAACCCGAGCTTCAACCGAGAAAGCTTACGTGTTCTTTCTTTTGTGCATTCTCATCAATGCGTCTCGCAATCATCGATATCATTGATTCATTTCGTTTATTCAAGCGTTGATTTCTAATACGTATTTGATTTCTTTAGTTCACGCATGATGACAAAGATTCAGCAATGCATCCGCTTTTCCTGAACTTCAAGAGCTGTACTGTAACTTCTAGATCTTATATTGAATATATTCTTCATAGATTCGAACAAAAAAGACAAAACAACGACACTGCCAATCCACATCGATTCAGAATAGGCAGGACTCCAATGACTATGACGACTGACACATACGCCTCGCTTAAGGTGGATAATCGACAAACGAGGTTGGACCTGAAAGTGAGCTTAAAAACTGAACGATACGAATAGAGAATCTACCCTGCTACCTTTTTATTCAAACAACTCGTACCACGAATAGGGCAAATTGGAGGAAACCAACTTGGGATGCTCGCGCGCCGCGCGAGCATGTCTCCTTTCAAAGGGGGCTCCGGAACCGCGAAGTGGAGGAAACCCACGCGCAGAGGAAGGGCATAATGCTCGCGCTTAGCGCGAGCTACCTGAAGAGCGCAGACTGACCGACCGGCAGGGATCACCATTCTACGGGCCCTGCTCTCGAACATTTTTTGGGGGTCCGGCCGAGTCGGATTTTGGAGTCACAGAGGGACCCCAAATCACAAACCCAAGTCGAGGACTTTCAATGGTGTTTGGGCTTCGGAACTGTCCGCGGCCGCGGACATGGCGCCGAAATCGCCCAGCCGTCAGCTTGGGGAACGTCACATCCCCCAAAGTCCGACTGAACTAAGTTCGCGAAAATTGCATTTTTGCATTTTCTCTTGGGACTGAGAACTAAACTGAATGAGATTTGTGGATTTTTTAGCAGAGATGACATAAGACAATTCACAAATAACAAAACGCGATCTCCTAAGTGGTTCTGATGAGAGGAAAATCTCTATCAGAATGCACAACTACCGGCGTCACATGGTCGCGGCGCCGACTTGATGACCACTCGTGGGAGGCATCGGTCCTGCTATGAAGTCATTTCTTCCTTAGAATGTCCTTGAGCTCACTGCTGACACTAAGGATTTACTTCTAGCCCTAGATAGTGTCTATTCCGAGCTTCATACAAAATATACTTTACATTCTTTTAATGAATAAAATAAATACTAACACTTTAATGTTACAATATTAAAAATTTAATGTTTTATAATTATTTTTTGTAGATGGGTCGGATTGTAAAAGATAATCCTGAGGAGTAGAAGACATATGTTGGGGCGCCCACACGATCACTAGCAACCAAAATATATATAGATTTATTATTGCAATGCTTAATTGATTTCACGACTAGCAAGCATCAGACAATAACAATAGAGCTAAGTATCTATTTTATGATGATTAATATGTTCATTAATTACTAATCAATTATGTTCACAGAACTCACTATCGACACCATGATCAATTATGTGTTTATTTAATTTTTTTAAAAAATAATATTAAGACAAAAATGCAACATTAGTGAACTCAGCAATGTCAGACTTTATGGGATGTGATACCCCTCCAACTCTGGCTCGGCTGTGCGATTTCGGTGTCATGTCCGCGGCCGCGGACAGTTCCGAAGCCCAAACACCATTGAAAATCCTCGACTTGGGGTCCTGATTTGGGGTCCGCCCTCGACCCTGAAATCCGACTCACCCAGCCGGACCCCAAAAAAATGTCCCACAGCAGGGTCCGTCGAATGGCGATCCCCGCCGGTCGGTCGGTCGGCGCTCTTGATATTTTTATAGTAAAGTAAGAAAGCTCGCGCTGCATGCGAGCAAATATGTTTTTGTCTCCGAAGCATTCTGGCTTGAATATCAGTATGACACGTATGCTATTTACATCAGGAATGGAACGGAGTCGAACCCTCCAAGCTGAATCCAGTGAAATTTCGACAGCGAGCACTATTTGTCATTGTCTTAGCCCTGATACCGGAGAGGGGTCCGAGGCGTGCAATCTCGACAATGAACACTGTGCAGATACCGCAAGACTGGTTTTCTACCGCAAAATCTTTGCAACCTCCAGCAGTTATCAGCGACGTGCTATCGAAATCTCTACTCGAATGCGACATGCAAACTGCAAAACTGCGCCTTTAAGCAGTAATACACTTTGTTCGTCCGATTCCAATGTTCCACTCCCCCCCGAAACCATATAGTCTGACCTGCACGATACAGACTCCGACCCTGACTTGTCGGAATGAATCTGATAAGCATTGGCATAAGATACTTACGTAACACGTTGTTTTTTCGATCAAGGTGGCTTCCCCGAATCAGTCTCGGAGTACTGCATTACTGTACTTCAAAGTAACGACTTAGTCTTATACTGTGACTATGACTACGTTAGGTGAGCAGGGTTTTGCTATGAAGAAGATGTGCGAGTGAACCAGGTCTACGACCTCTCCTGTTATCTTTTGGATCGTTATATGTATGGAACGTATAATCTCCAGAACATTGTCATCACATATTAAAAGAACCACAAGCACGCCCTCTGAGACAGAGACTCACAGTTCGGAGGAGACCACTTCTTACCTCATACGGTTTTCCAATACCACGACCTTACCACATTTTCAGGACCATCAGATACACAAGCTAGAATCAGGCACAAAATCGAGGAAACTAGGATGACAAGGAAGACAGACAAGATATAGCAAAGTGATAGGAGCAAAATTTTAAACATATGTAAACTTAAACATATGTAAACTGGATGGCCAAGTGGAACCCTGGGGCGCCAGTCAGGTTGGACTGTCCGCAGCGGGACATCTTAATATTGGTATTTGTATTGTAACATCGGAATTGCCATATCATGTGATTGACGTTTCTGAACATTGGTACGGACGTGTGGAAAAAAATATAGCATGATGAGACCCATAATACGCACAAACCACGTTTTGTGCTTTGTGCCGCACTTGTACAAACTGCGGACCGTTACACAAAGAATCTTTAGCACACCATAGATCACGCCAAATGATTTAACATTAAAGACTACTTGTTACGTAAATCAGGACCTGAGGACTAACAAACTGGTTCCCGTGTACCCGACCAAACAACCTTGACGAACCCAATCTCGATTTGTGCAAACCACACTCAGATGTGATAGGCACCCTCGGACTCCTTAGCACCGATTTGGGTTCGAGAATAACCGTCGACAACCATATAAAAGATCACCGAACGTCTCTCGCCATTTCATTTCAAAATAGACGCATTATAATTTATCAATTTATTATCAATTTGATGCCTTTAGAATAAACTACTAACTTTCAGTTGCCAGATTGTCAGATGAGGTAGTCCGGAGAGGTACTTTCGAAGTTAGATGGCCAGCACTGAATGATAAACTTTGTATCCATCGAGAAGATCGATCCAAAATCTCCAAAGATATCCGACATCGTTGATCGAGAAGATCGACGCGAAGCAACAGCTGCGCTCCGACATCGTCGGAGCGGAAAGTTTAAAGTAAAAGCGCTCAAGGACGATCGCAAGGTGGAGCCGTGACGATAAAGTTAACGCAGCCGCAATCGGTTACGAAGTCTAGACGGGCTGAGAAACGCAATTGAGAAACTCTACGCACACGGACAAACCGTAACTTCGCACTCATCAATTTAGCCGCGCGTCTTTGCCAATACAATCTAGGGGCAGGGCCAAGAGAAACGGATCGAAACCGAGCCACACCGCGGGCATAAGACGCAGATACCGAGCGCCGAACGAGATCGGCGTAGCAATTTTGCTGGACTTCTCCGGGGTAAGTACAATCTCCAGACTGCATTAGTCAATCAGTCGGTCTAGTTTGATGCGTTCTTCTCTCGTAAACTGCTTAAGAGGAGTCGGTTCAGTCCAGGCTACACAATATGAAGACCTTGCCTCTGTCAGAAGCTTGCTATTCGAGCAGAAACAACATAGCCACTGTGACTAATATGTATAAAGTCTTAATACATTTCCTTGCCCTCCGCGGAAATGAACGACGTTCTACCCAATCAACCTATGACTTGATCCACCTTTCAGAGTTGCAGTACTTTCAAACTCAATATCACCATCTACGTCTTGACAATAGACGACCCGTGAGGACTCGGCAAGGAGTTTAGAAATGAAGACTCGCCGAATCCCTCACTGCTTGGGAGGACCCTGTACAAGCCCTTCACGAAAGTCTTTTCTTCCGAAAATCGTTTTCTGTTCTACATCATTAACGAAATCCTATACCCACATGCCAAGACCCAGATATTAGAGTCATCTCAGACGTGAAATTTTGATCTGAGACCAAACGGAAACTGAAAGAGGCTGGAGAACCTGAGGTTCTGCTTATCTGCAGGAGAGGCGTTTTCCGTTTAACGACATCACGATCTCTTGGCACGTCTCGTGATCAAACCAGAAACGGTTCCTCATAGGCACACGGATCTCGTTCCGGAAGCCTGGAAAGTTGATTAACTTCCATTCGAATTTTTTTATGGGATGTTATGGTTGAGAAAGAAGCTACTGGTACGCACGGATACAGCGAAAGAAACTCCTGGTGCGCACGGATAAAAAGATAGATCGAAAAATATCGAGTCATTAGTACCTTCGTAATCAGGAACGATGCCTCCAGTGACGTGCAGCGCCAGAAGTTTCTTTTTGGAATTTCCCGGAAAGTGCATTCCTTGCATGATATGTCGCCAGCGCTGGGCGACGAGACGAGATCGGAACCGGATGAAACCATAACCCATGTTGATACCTGATACATTGCGCGGAAAACAGAAATAGTCGACAAATTGTGCGACACGTGGATCCAATACGTCCGCCACTGCTCGAAGCAATTTCGTGCGACAACCACTCAACCACGGTCCGGTTAACGCGGTATCTAAGGAGGTGTAGGATCGATATTCTAATATGGGTTGAGGGAAATGAAATGGGTTTGTATCCACCAGCATTGGGAAAGAAATATATAAAGCCCTTTCCCCCTAATGGAAAGCTGCAGAGGTTGAAGAACGAGATGCTTAAGATGAGTGTGATGCAGATATTACTGAGAGAAAAATAGATACGGAATAAGAAAAATAGATTACCAGCTGGATTGCCGACGATTGTGTTGTACATTCTCGAATGAGGATTGGCCCTCCACATATCGTCCCAACTAAACGTGCGCATGAGGAGGAGGTGCCGCTCTCTCAGGGCCAAGAATCCTTGCCTATGCTGTTCCTGCGTGCAAGGTTTTAACCGATTGCTGTCATCCACCGAAGCGATACTATTCCCACGATCGGCACCCTCGCTTAAAGCGCTGTTCAAATTATTGCCAGAACCGCAACTGCAGTCTCTTGGAACGATGCGGACTCGACCGAAGTTCAAATTGCTCTCGACGTCCGGGTTGCTGGCGAGTTCACTTTTGACGACTCCGTCTCTACCGAGTTCACTGTTGAATTCCAGGACCGCCTTTGCTGAGTTCCCTTCTTCGTGCTCGTTGTCCTCACTCCCGATCCCAAGAGACTCATTTCTACAATGTTCGACAATGATACTGCCAGCGCGACCTGCCTGAAGTCCGACTACACCAACATCATCGTTTACCGTACGCGCACCGCTGAGCGTACGTGCGCCAGATGTTTCGTCGAGAACGAGACTGCTATTGATGCAGGTACTAGCGTCGTTTGCTGATGCTGCCGAAAGCGGGAGAATACCAGCGCAGTTCTCTGCATTTGCTGGCGGACTCGCGATTGAAGTCCGTTCATCTCGATCGTCGCCGTCGAGCGACCCTTTGCTGCTGCTCTTGAGGGAAACCTGACAATCCTCCAAGTCGATGTCATCCGCCATATTGTTTTGCGTTCGAGTAGTCGTTGGTTCTTGGTCCTGTTCTACTACTCCTGAAGCCTGGTCTTGACCGTCTTGTATTTCTGGTATTTCGGGATCAATTTCTGGGCTCTTCATGTCCTCGGCGGTATTGCAACCGTTGCTGACAGAATCGTTCCCTTCCAGGCCATCCGGTTCATCCACAACTTCGTAGTCTCCTAGCTGATCGAAGGCAACCAGCGAAGGGCTATTCTCTAAGTCGAGGAGGTCACGTAGACAAGGATCTCTCAAGATGAATTCGTTGATAAAAATCACGTTCAGGATTTGCTGAGGAGTGAAGCGATTCGGTAGATTTCGCAACATAATGCATGTGCTTTCGGCCTCACGCCCATTGTAGTCTTCGGGCGCCACATCCTGTAGACTGAAACGCCTGTATGTGTCAGAAGGGGGATCTTTCCGAAATGAGATACACGTCGAGACGCATAGAGAATACTCAGATACTGCACAAAATTGCAAACGTAATAGAAAGTGCACCTCCAATTCTCCACCGTGCTTTGCGGCATCGTGTCTTTATTTTTTTTCGGCAACGCGCCACGTCCCTTACCTTTTGCTCCCTTATTTCCCTTGGAAGAGCTTGAAGCATTATTATTCGGCCCCAGATTTCCCGCCTGCCCATCATTTGCAGTGTTGGACAGAGATCCGAGACGGTTTTCCGAACTTGCTGACGAATCGAACCGACTGCCCTGATTGGCAGGATGACGACTGCGCTGTGAGGCTGGCGCAAAGTTATACCCCGTTCCAGCCGGCTCTCCGAGACCTCCGCCACTTGATGACGGCATGAACTTCCCGCTCAAGTAGCTTGGTGGCGGCTGCTTCTTCCGATTGTGCCTGTACATGTTGTTCCTGTCCTTCTCATCACGATCTCCCACAGCTTGGTGTTGGAACGTCCCCATGCGACTACTGATCCCCCCGCGAGAGCCGTCATGGCTCTCGCATGGCGAACTCCTCCAGTCGCTCAGTGCGATCCTGGAAGTCTGCTCACCATACGAAGCAGAGGGGGTCTGATAGTGCGAATGGCTCCGGACACCGTTCCGCTCGCTGTCGTAATGATTACTTCCCCACGGAGGAGGACCTAGAGACGACGATTTTGGTAACGATACGGAGTTCGAGCTAGATTTAGTTTAGCCTGCCAATTTTCAGTGAGAATTGAAACACTAAATACCATCCCGTGACGGTCCGGAATTCTGGTTGCCTGAACCCTTGCTGGAACCCTTGCCACCAAGCATGTGATTGTTGAAGTCAGACGATGGGAAGTTCGATGGCCTATCGTAAGCCCCAACTTGATTTCCAGTAGAGGACCGTGCTCCCCTAGCGGGCTCGTGTGCATACTGGTTGCGATTCATATTGTAATGATTTGGATTTGCAGCACGAGGGCGATACGTTGCAATATTGATATTTGCGGCACCAGTTGCGTGGTATTGCTCTCCAGACCCCACTCCGTTTGGGCCAGATTTTCCGGCTGCTCCGTAGCGCGAATGGACAGTCGGCGCTGTCAGTCCGCGAGACGCATTGTTGTATTGTGACGGCTCCTGCTGACTTGGCATTCCACCATTACGTTGCTGATTCCCCATTCCACCGCCATGTTGTTGACTAGGCATTGGGACAGTATGTTGTTGACTCGGCATTCCGTAATTGCCAGACATCCGATTAGACTGCTGAAAACTCTTCTGGTAGTGTTGATCATTTCTACCAAAGCTTTGAGTATCCGGGGAATATCCCTGACTCTGTGTGCCTCCCACGTTGTTAATGTTCGGCTGCATCCTTCCTCCTGCACCGCCCGTACCCCGGCTGTCCACCGAGCCGCTGTAGTTCGCCGGGTTCGAGGGATTATAGTTCATGCTGTTGGACCTTTCCCCAACCTGAGTGGAACCACTACTCATTGTGTTCAAAGTCTCTGACAAACCTAACTCCTGGAGAAGGTATCTTATCAAGTCGAGGGCCTGATCCTGCGATACGTTGTTATTGTTGTTGTTATGGTCGGCATTTGGAGACGACGCAATTGCACCAGATGAAGTATTACAGGTATTCTGCGTGCGTCCCCCAACAGCCGTAAGAACATTGGTCAAACCTTGGACTAGTCCAGCGCTCGCAGTAGAATCCGAACCAGCACCACGTAGGTTGCTAAAATTCACACCGGCGAAGTTGTTGCTGGAATGGGGGGCGGCACCTGCGGCACTATCTCGGCAAACGGTACTGGTAGAATTCTGACTCGCCATCAGTTGGTCCGCGATTGCCATTATGTCAGAGGAAGAAAAGTTCGTATGGTTGTCATCTTTGGACGATTTAGTATTTTTCGGTTGAGAATTCTGTTGTCGCGCACTAGAGTTCTGCTGCGCGTTATTGTTGTTATTGTTGTTATTGTTGTTGGCATAATCATGATGATTCTGCTGCAGGCGAGGAGGTGCAGAAAATTCGTCCATTGTTCCTCTTTAGTAATGCTTTTCCAACCTAAGACTTCACAATGACTACTTGTCAATTCCTAAGGGAAAAACAAAAGCTATATAGTTTTTTCCTAAGGGAATCACAAAAACATACGACCTAAGCCAGGCTTCACATATACCTCACGACCGAGTTATGTGAGAAAAATGAAAATAGATAGGCAGTAATCACGGTATTGTTGACGTTGGTGTATTGTTGATGATGGTGTCAACGCAAAAAAATCATGATATAATGTTTGGTATGTGTTCGGAAGCACAAACCGACAAAAACATCCCGCTGGATAAGGGGGGACACCCACGTAAATCGCTTGAAGTGTCCCGACTTAACTTTAACTGGAAGCCGATCTCAAAATTCAACCAGAAGACTTAACCACAAGCCTTGACGACCCTGCGACCCCACGACACGGATCTAAACCCTTAACACGCACAGCAATTGAAACTCGACCCTCCCACCACTTTCGGTCCATTCAACGAAATTTCGGTGTCTGGAGATAGTGATAATCATTATTTCAAATTTATCACTTGAATCACGTTGAAAGGTAGAATTAAGGATGAATATCTCGACCCACACCTCCCGACAATGTGGGAATGGATGGGAAGTGTCCTATATTCAGGAGGACACTTACTCTTGGGTCTTTTGAATGAGGGGGGCACGTTCTTCGACGTAAATCATTGCTCATATCATATAGTGAAAACTACGTTCTGCATAACTGTAACAGACTGCAATCATATCATCAAAAACTTCGGTATAGTATGTTTACTTGTTGGGACTTTGTTGCGGTCCAGATGTTAATGGACCAAATAAGAGCCTTCTAACCCGTCTTGGTATAAACTAGATCTAAAGTGTAGCGACGGGGAAAACTAACCCGAATTTCTGAGTCAACTTAGCATTGCTTTTCAAATGACAAAGGCTCGAGTGGACGCACAACACGTACACAAGCAAGTTTCACCTGCCAGGATGTTGAATAGGAAGTCAGAGTCTGGGCTCGAAGTTCATCGTTCAATATTACATGTAATACGTGGTTGTATGTTGCACTGCAAAAGGAAGCTGTTTCATTCGCGTATGCCGTTTGCGATAAATTTGAAAAAGAAATCAAAAGCGCTGATGATCTGGGTGCAATTACCGAAATCCAATCAGTCCAAAGTGCAAAATTGAATCCGCATCCACATTACCCTCAATCGGAGTAGGTGCATCAAACTTCCTCCAAATGCTTGAGGGCCGTCGCCGTTCGTCGCTGACGTCGACCGCGTAGCGGTGCCTACTCGGGTTAAAGCGTTCAAGCTACTTGGCGAAGACAACACTTTGGAGAAAAACTACGGATCAATCGTTGCATGAGCGGACGTTTTTGCATAGGCAACTTGCCCACTCCGTGGAATGGAACTACTTCACTGCACACTCATTGCACCCAGGCAGCTGAGCGCACACTATTCCCCACAAAGACAATCCAGTTATCGGACCTCCGCGCACCAACCTCTACTCTGGATACCAATGCTGGACGACAGCTCGGTGACCGCTGCTCGACAACTCGGTTCCTGAAGGTCTGAGGATTCGAAACCACATTCCGTGATCTTGCACTACTCTGTCTCCCTAGAACTGCCCCGAGAAAGAATGCATTTCGAGCCCACTAGTGGGCCACTGGCGTCGAGAACCACGGCACCACAAAAGAATAAAATGAGCACGCGACAGACGCACGGGCGTCCGGTTGGTGGCGAACTTTTTGGGGTGGGCGCGCACTGCGTTAGGAATTCGTACACAATCGGCACGTGTACGCAATGAGCGACTAATTCTGATTAAAACCTCTAAAGTGTTAAACAGATGAAGATCCAGACGACTCGCAATTACAAAAATATTATTATTTAGAGTAAAGTGCTCGGCACTACAAGCAGAAGCTCCAGACTACTTGATATTACTTGGTACTTATACAAGGGTGACTCAACGACACCAATACTTGTTCAGGTATACAATACTTTCGTGCAGGTCAGTTCAGTAAATGGAGGAAGACGTCTGCTCGTCGTACCCATCTATTCAGAGGAGTTCGCGTATCGCATCTAACATTTTTGAAAAAGTTTAAAATATAGACTTAGCATCGCTGAAGCACTGCAACATACTTCGCGATTGTAATCATAAAGGCCAACACAACACTAAAAAAAGATACGCGCACGGGTCTACAGGGTTCCCATGCATGGCAAAGAAATCAGGCCGCAACCATTTCCTTGCCGCAACCTTCAACCACAAATCACTCATGACAAACACGGAACTGCCTTATTGCATCGTTTTCTAGGAAACACTCGATCCGATTCTCATTCAATTAATCACCGCAAAGTGTGCTATTATGGTGATATCTCTGACATTATCTCTCCCCGGTGCTGGTCGACCGAGAAAGTCGGAGATGAAAGTCCAAACCTACTATTTCCGTCCCAACCTATCTGTGAGATATATTGCACCGAGCTTCCATCTCCTGCGGAAATGAGAACCTTTTTAGCTTCAGGATGCGAAAAAACTTCTGAGACGGTTTTCACCGCACCCGCAGGAACCGAGAATTCAGCGCACATATCCAGAATAACCTCCCTTTCCATCTGAGAAAATTGTGCTTGCAACCATGATTTTACGTTCTCCCTGTCTGAACAGCGACCCGGGTTTGTTGACCATAGATCACGGGTAGCCGAGTCAACTGCGGAAGATTTGACTCTGGGAAGAACTATGCTGTCGACTAGGTTCGCAAATTGACGATCAGTGCCGACTGCCAACACGAAAGGCTTCTGCTCAAGGTCGTAGAAAACTGTTCCGTAAGGTACTATCGTCGGATGATCGCTTCCCATGCATCTGGGTTCATGTCCCGCGACCAAGTGAGCCGCTGCCTGATTGGCTAGCGATATTGTCGCTGCACTCATGAGTGAAACATGCACCAAGCGTCCCTTGTTTGTTTTAGATCTCTGTAGAAGAGCCACGAGAATTCCTTCTTTTAAATGGTGCGCGGCCAAAATATCCACGAGAGCTACAGGCATCTTCACTGGACCGCCTCCGTTTGCCTTCGTCTCACCATTTAGAAACGTAAATCCAGCCTCTGCTTGTACGCAAGCGTCGTATCCCGGACGATCGTCACCGCTATCGGGTCCGTACCCTGTTATAAGCGCATAAATTAGCGAAGGATTGATCTGTTCAAAGGTTTCATAGTCCACCTGCAACTTCTTGTCGTCGCCCGGTTTGAAGGAAGCTAAGCAAATGTCTGACCGCTTCACAAGCTCTATCAAGACATCGCGATCAGAACGGTTTCCTGGTTTCAAGTCCAACGCTATCGATCGCTTGCCGACATTACAACTTTGGAAATATGACGAAGGGGTTGAATCATGAGGACCCAACCGCCAGTTGCGGGTCACATCTCCACCGATCTGCGGATTTTCGACCTTGATTACATCGCACCCCAACTCAGCGAGGAACTGGCCGACAGAAGGTCCAGCCAGGACACTACAGAGCTCCAAAACGCGCAGACCTTGCAAGGGCGAGGATTGAACTTCCACCCGAGCTGCAGCACTGGCTTGTCGCAACGATGTTGCGAAACCTGCTTTGAATAAGACATGAGATGAGACGGACACACCCTCCCCTTTATTTCTTGCAGCGAAGGCATACCTTTCGATGTCTCTCTGTGTGTTAGCAGCAAGGTTTCGGCATTCAGCCCGGCATTCTTTCGTGCCTAAAACTATGTTACGAGTTAAGATTGCCCTGGATACTTCTCGCGAAAAAAGCATGGCTTTCTATAGCTCAGCACTTCTTACAAAAATTCTCCAATCCAAAAAGTTCTGACAATGAAACAGCACTACACGCAAGGAAATAGCAAATACGTTCTTTGGAAAAACGATGGAAACATGTGGCGCGAAGTCCCACCCTGAAAACGGTGCTCTTGCGGAGACACTGCGCTGCCCAACCCATACCGAGAAACGTTAAAGCACTACGATCGGTCACTGGACACCACCTCATACATTGACCCACTTCTAAAACAAATAAGCAGCGACGACTCGCAGACATTCAGTTTTTACGCTAATGCCTGCGAGGAATTGCACAATCCCTCCTCAAAATTCGAGTAATCGTAAAGCTGTTCATGCATGTGATCATCACGCAGGGTGAGCCGGCTTCGAATGGCGAACTCCACGTTGTCCAGAGGAAAGTGTGGGAAGTCGCCGGGACGGAAGAAGGTCTCCGGACTGGTCCAAAGTTCTTCCAGCTTGTAATCCTCCCGTGCCTGCGGCGTGAACATATGAACGTGTATCGGTCCAAGGTGCGCTGCAGTCCACTCATCCTTTCTGCTGCCCCAGGAATACGCCATTACGTGTGGCACTTCCAGAGCGTACACGGTTTTTGCGATCAATTTACAGACGCGCCGGCAGTGGTGCGGCGTTATACCTGTTCCTAGAATCGCGTACTGCCCCACGTCGTGTCGTCCACACTCGTGTAAATCCACAACTCTGTCAAAAAAGTGAAGACTCTTGCATCAAACCTCTACATCCGTACATAAACTTCGGAGATTCTTTCAAAGCAGAACTACTGTATATACCGTATTTCTTGTGCTTCCTCCTGATCGAGCATCCTGCAAATCATGTCGACGGTCGGCAACTCGTGCATTCGAAACTCCTCAGGACTGATTTTGGGGTGCAACGCGTTATCCTTCGCCGTGCGCTCGTTCTCTCCTCGGCTGTCGCGATTCAGATAGCTTTTGTTGTTACCGTCGTCTGTCATACTCCACAGGTGGCCTTTGGGGGGTTGGACAACGGGATCTCGATAGTAGGCCCACTGGTCTTCTACATCCGTATCTCCAATATTTCGCGTCTTTCTCTCCACGTAGTATTCTTGTGCCGCTTGTCTGAGACGTTCTTTGTTCTCAC
>JACKZZ010011683.1_pt1 | contig 14665 bp, 14 predicted proteins | sample 8027871 | NCBI WGS metagenome assembly JACKZZ01 (sample SAMN15724774, study PRJNA655200) | protist metagenome | isolation source: fluorescence activated cell sorting (FACS) single amplified genomes of... | place: USA: West Boothbay Harbor, Gulf of Maine | collected 2000-07-19
CGATTACTCCTTTTCTCCTTATAGCTGTGACTTGCTCATGGACACATACGCTCTTTGCAATCGCGACGTCTTTTCTGTTTCTTCGAAAGATTCTGAAAAAGTTGCTCACGCTTCTACTGCGCTCTTCGACTGACACGAAATTGAGTCGTGAAGGTGTTCCCATGCTGTACAAGATCAGTTGTCGGTGGTGATGTTTCTGTGTTTGGTTTGCGAAACAAGGAAATTGTGAAGCGGATATATGGAATTCATTCGGTGACGGCGGTCTAGAAGGTCAAGAACGTGCTTGAATCTCGTCAAAATCCTTTGTCGCAGTACCTCATGAAAAAACAAAATCAATCGCAGTCTCTTTTGGCTATATCGCAAGAAAGGAAATAATGCGCCACTTAATATTCTAGCGTTTGACTGCTCCGTACTAGGCTCGTGTCTATTTATTTGTGAAACGACTTTTACTGCTTTCACTCATGGACTCTAACATGAACTAAGTTGGAATTACTTCTTCAGGGCGTAGTATTGATTCAGTTCTTGCTGATCATTCGCCCGCGCGCTCATCCAATGTGTAACAAGTGATCCGTTTTTATATCCGAAACAGGTCAAGCAATTCTACTCTCGCAGTTCGCTCCGGCTACAGTGATCTACTTAAACTTCTATTGTGATTTTACATTGCAATATATCCGAAACATACCCACCCTAGTACTTCCGGTTGTTACAAAAAAATCAATCAGCCATGGCTCCTTTTTGTTCTCGCATTTTCGATGTGCTCTTCAAGACCGACGTGGCACCGGTCATCTGGAAGAACTACAAGGAGGGAAGTCTCGACTTTCCCGATGTGAACCATCTTCTGGATGTAGACAGTGAAAAGCTTCTTCAGGAAACGCTGCCGGTTCTGAAGGAATGCGGGGGAAACTTACCGAAGACGGTCTGGCGCATGACCCGCGGGCTAGTGATTCGCGGCCTATTCTGGGGTACGATGCAGGGCCTGGTGATGGTGATCGCCAGGCCTGAGGCCGTGCGATTTGTGTTGAAAGAGATGAATGCGGAGAGTCCAAGACTGGAACTGATACTACTCGCGATTGTCGGTCCCATCCTTTTTGAGGGATGCTGCTGGCTGCACGGAAACGATGTGCTGGTCGCGAAATTCTGGACGAAACTCCAGGGCATGCTTTCTGCGTTGATCGTGTGGAAGATGCAGCGCGTGCAGGATCATCATACTGGCAGTGCTGCGGCTGCTACAACTGCAACATCAGGTACCACAAACGAAGTCAAAAATAAACCTGATCCACCCGCCGCAACGCCCGCGCCGAAAGCCGCGGATGCGCAGATGCTGATTTCTGTGGAAATCTTGGGCAAGGCAAATCTCGTCGGCTTCGTGTTCGGCTGGATCCCGAGCAGTTTCGTCTCCTTGACCGTCGGCTCCGCCTACTTGATGGTTCTCCTTGACATCGTCGGCTTGTGGACCGTCCTGTTCGTGCTTTGCGGCATCGGGGTGTCCTTCCATCGTTTGATCACCTCGCGTAAATACGAGGCGCAGGCCGTGGTCCACGCCGGCGGGAGACTGCAGTGCCTACGGGAGGCGCTGGCGAACATCCGGGGCGTGAAGTACGCGTGTTGGGAAGGCAGGTATTTCCACAAATTGCAGGAGTTTCGGAACAAAGAAACGCGCGCTATCGAGCTGTGGCAGCAATACAAGGTGCTCGGGAGTAACTTAGGCCGGTGTCTGCCCGTCCTCGCGGCGGTTTTCGCTCTCACAACGTATCTCTACTGGCACGACGGAGCTGAGCCCTTGACCGTGGAGCTCGTGTTTCCGGTGCTCGCGGTGCTGCAGGGAATGCGGGGCGCCATGGTCCTGATTCCGATAAATGTCGTGAACATGGTGGTGTTTGTGCAGACGTTGCAGCGTTTGGAAAAGTATTTGAACCTGCCAGAGCGGGAGGAATACAGAAAATTAATGAACGAAGGAACAACTACTACGGAGGCCTGCACCATGACCGATGTGGAAGTGAAGTTGCAGCGGCAAAGCACGACAAAGTCCGGCGAATCGGCCGCGCAAAACAAAAATTCATCTGATGCGAAGAAAGAAACGATAAGCTCACCGGCGGTTGCGAAAAAAGACGAAGGAACACTGGTCACATCAGGAGTGGAGACGACGATGGTTGTTGCGCTGGCTGATGCTTCCGTCACCCTGCCGCCGCAATCCAAACTGATCGGCGTAGTCGGCGCTGTGGGTTCGGGAAAGACGGTTTTGCTGTTGACCTGGCTCGGCGAGCAGTGCCCAACCAGCGGAAAAATTCAGTTTTCGACGTGTAACGTCGGTTACTGTCCGCAGCGGGCTTTTGTCGTCACCGGAACGATCGAAGAGAATGTGCGAATGGGCCGAAAACACTTGTCATTGACGCAAATCCAAGAGGCGTTGATACGTGCAAGGCTGTTGACGTCTTTCGCAGATCAGGGCACGGCAGACACGAGAACTTCTACATCGACTGCCACGCATCCAATTGTATCGCCAATCACGAAGGATGACAGCGCTCATTCTCGCGAAACCAAGAACGAACCCGCCCAACCGCAGCAGGAGCTGACACTCTACACGGAGATCGGCCAGGGCGGCGTAACGCTTTCGGGTGGGCAACAGGCGCGGCTGAATTTGGCGCGCGCGTGGGCCGGCGAGCCAGACATTCTGGTCGCAGACGACCCATTAGCGGCGGTCGATCACACGACTGGAGTTGCAATTTTTGACAATTTGCGCCATTATGCCAAGGACGGAAAGCTGGTGTTTCTCGCTTTCAACCAAGCCGCGCTGCTGTCCCAGACCGACTTTGTCTTGCAACTAGACAAAGGAGTTTTGAAAACTGCGCTGCCCGAATCATCGACAGCAACGGGCCCGACGGACATAGAGTTGCAAGAAGAAGTAGACGTCGTGCCCGGTACTAACATACAACAACTTGAAGACGGCGCGGCACCAGACGTGACTAAAACGCTTGGACTCGCCAGAACGAAAAACAAGAATTCTCTGCCAGACTTGCTCGATCCGAGCTTGATCAGAGATACCAGTCGTGTGTCCAAAGAGAGCGACGAAACCGTCGGCACCGTAGTGTCACTGGACGGCGCAACATCGCTCAACAGTACAACCAGGGGAAGCAAAACAAGGACACAGATAGGTGAAGAGCAATCTTCTGTTCTTGAAAAAGACGAGTATTCGCGAAAATTCTTGAAAGAAGAACAGAAAAATACGGGCACCGGGCGCAAGTATATTCGCGAGTACTTTCTCCTTTTCGGCACGACCAACTTGTTGCTGATGGTTTTTTCCTGGCTTGCCACCTACGGCGTGCTGGCCTCAAGCGAACTGGCTCTCGCGGAGTGGCTCCGCAAAGGGAACGATCGAAACTTGGAAACGTTTGAGAGCACGTGGTTTGTGCTGTATTTCGGCTGTGCTTTGGCGTTCGCGATTCTGTCCAGCTGCTTCGGCCTGCTTTACTACCATGGCGCAGCCCGAGCGGGGCGCGCTTTGCACGATCTCTCTGTGATCCGCGTTTTCGGCGCGCCGCTTCTGTTTTTCGACGAAGCGAGTAGTGGGAAGGTGTACGGCCCGCTATCCACCGACTTGAGCGGAGTGGATGTACAGTTCTCCACCATCACCGAAGTGTGGATGCAGTTTTGCGGACTGGGCGTGACGATCCTCGGACTGCAAATTTTTGTCGTCCCGTTCACTTCCATCGTGATTGTCGTCGTCGCGCTGGTGTATTTGAAGCTCTGCCAGCTCGTTTTGTACGGCATTCGGGACACGAAGCGGCTCGCCTCGCTGGCGTTGTCCCCCGTGGTCGCCAACGTGAGTGAGGCCATCGACGGGGCCTCGCTCTCGCGGATTATGAAACTGGAAAAATACTTTCTGGACAAGCACTGCGACCGAATGAACACGTACCTGCGGTGCTGGTACGCCGCTCAGGAAATCACCATTTTCTCGAATCTGTGCTGCTACTTCCTGTCTGCCATCGTCGCCGCCTCCCTGGTTTTGTTCCTTTACAACGCCCGCGAATCGATTCCGCGCCCGATCATCGGGTTGATCGTGGGGTACTGCTTCATCATGCCCTTCATGTTCAATTTGATCGCGCAGTTCTACTTCATTCTCTCCCTGGGGTTGATGCAGTGCGAGCGCGTTTTCCGCCTGCAGGAGACGCCGCAAGAAGAGCCCCTAGCCGAGTTTCGGAGACAGCACGAGAAATTCATGCTCACCTACGCGGCGAAGAATCATCTTCAAAAGGGAAATGCAGTTGCAACAAGCAGCACAACAAAACAAACATCAAGTGGTCTCGCAGATTCGAAGTTGACAAGACGCCGATCGTACCAGTTTTCCTACAGCGAACAATCCGGTGGGCCACCCGTCGCAATCACGGCAGATTCTTTCGAACAACGCTCACCGAGTAAGGAGAGCACTATTAGCCAGACCGCAAAAAACGTGCTCAATGTTCCCTCGTTGTTGCCACGGTTGGATGATCATGTTGCGGAAGACGCCGAGGGTACTGCGGTCCTCGCGCACAAAAAGCAAGGCACGAAGAAATCAGCGAAAATCCGTTTTCAGAACTGCTCGCTGCGCTACTCGGAGAACTTTCCCCTTGCGATTTCAGATTTTAATCTCAAGATCACGCAAGGGGAGCACATTGGGGTCTGCGGACCAACCGGTGCCGGGAAGTCGAGTTTGTGTGCCATGCTGTTTCGCTTTGCCAACGTCGAAACGGGAACGATAAGAATCGGCGAGTATGATACGAAGCACCTCCCGCTGTACCACTTGAGGCGGAATCTTTTCATGGTGCCGCAAAAACCTTTCCTCATGGACGGCACGGTGCGGGAAAACCTCGATCCCTTCGACGAGTTTCTGCCCGAGGAGATTGAGACCGCCTTCTCTTTGGTGTTTGTCGACGTCGATTTGGAAGATGATGAACTAGAGACAGCTACTGGAAATAGAACAGATGAAATAGTAAATCCTCCTGTATCTACTTCCACCCAGTCTCCGACGAAAGCTGGCGCCAAAAAAGATTCCCACACGATCACGCTTGACACGAGAATCGAGGCCGGCGGCGCAAACTTGTCGGCGGGAGAGGCGCAACTGATCGCGTTTGCGCGGATGGTCTTGCGAAAAGACGAGGCACAGATCGTGTTACTGGACGAGCCGTCCTCAAACCTGGACGCGGCCACGGACCAGCGCATCACATCATTGCTGAGGACGACTTTGAGGAATCACACGGTGTTTCTCATTGCGCACCGACTGGCGACTTTGACACGATGTGACAAAGTCTTGGTCATGCAAAACGGACGCGCGGCGGAGTTCGGAACGCCACAGGAGCTGCTCCAGTCTGGCGGATTCTTCGCACAGAACTTTCACGATGATACCGCCGCAGGGTAAGCAGTTGATATACGTAAAGAAATATTTTTTTGCTCAAGTTGTTGTTACAGACTGTATCAGATGAAACTGATTGTCATACGTAAAAAATGTGTGTGTGTAAACGACAGACTTGGAACTTGTGCAGAATGAGGCAACCACCTCCTAGAGAATGAAGACATTGATTTCACAACTCGTCAACCACGAAAAGAAAAAAATATGGTAGACTCTAGTGCTCCTGTTCATCTCTCGTACCGCATTCGATGAAAATTGTCGGTTCTGTTCATTCTTACCCATTCATGCTTTTTGTCGTCCCTGGTTTTCGTTCAAATCGTTATCGTTCCCCTTATCGTCCCTGTTTTCACTGGTTCGTGACTCGTTCTTCGATTCTGCTTTCGTTGTGCTCTAGTTCTGCTGATAGATTAGCATCAGTAGCTCGTACAGAAAACACTAATTCTGAAGAAGTAAAAACCTCGGTCCGTCCAGAAGATGTCGTTGCGCGCAACATTCGTAAGCAAGTAAGTGGCTTCAAAGACACCCCCACAGGATCTTCATCAAAACCCCTGCTCATTTTTAACTCTTTCCATTGACTGTTTTTTTTTCTTGACGTTACTATTTTTCTATTCACTTACTCTTTCAACTCTTTTACTTAACTCCCCCCTAAGAAGAATTACCGGACACAGCTCATCTCCTGTATCACACCCTCACAAGAATGGGTCGCGGACAGCATGTCGAGTCGGGGCCGGAGGTCCAGCTGCGCGAAGGCCAAATGTTGGCTGGAAAGCAGTTCAAGAACTGGGAATTCCGGTGCGGCAAGTACCGTTCCATGTACGGCCAGCGTAGCGACCGATGGCTAAAAGAGCAGACCAACCAGTTTAAGAAACGCGGACAGCGGGACGTGGAAGCCTTCCTGCAACAGCGGGCCGAGAGGTTTGCGGTGCTCACCCGGGCGGACGATATTTGGGAAAAAAAGGGGAAGAAAGTCGAGCCCAAAGCGGAGGACGAGGACGACAGCAAGGACCAAACAAAAGGTATTGATATAGCGTGTAGTGCAACTCCAACTTGATCACTTCTGTCTTGTACTGCCATCCTAAATACCCATCAAGGATGATCGTACTTTTTTCCGAAAAAAAAGGTGGTAAGTTTTGCTGATCATGTTGATCCCATGAATTGAAAAGCCGTTCTTAATTTTTACTTTCCAACATTTTCTCAGGTGCCGCCCCCTCCCCTACCTCCGCTAAAACCGCGACTACTGCGCCCTCCCCGATCGTTTCCCCTACCGCATCCTCGCAAATTGAGACCCCCACGAAGCGCCAAACGCCTTCCCCCTCGGGCGGCAGCGCGTCAAGCCTGATGCTGGGATCTTCGGCTTCCTCCAGCGCGACCCCGGGGCTGGATCTCCCGTTCGACGTCCACGGCTTTCCCACCGACAACTTTGTCTCGCAGCAGGAAGCGAACCGCACCTCAGGGCGGAAATGGAAGCAGACGGCGAAGGATAAGATCGGCGGGCCAATAAACCTAGCGGAGCGGACGCACCCGGAAAGGCAAGTGGCCATGAACCCCTATGGCCATTTTGAAACGAACGAGACGGTAGGCGTCATTGGCGGGGAGAAGGTACATTTACTTGTAGGCTTTTTTTTCCTTTTTCACGAATAAATACCCTCAAAAAAAGATATGGTGCGCTTTTTTTGCCCGAATGCCGTTTTTAGCAGTAGCTATTCTGGCTACCCGGGTCAAGGGTTTCGTCTATGTAGCAAGGCAGGTCAGGCAGTGGTGAGCCGGGCTGGTGCTCGGACGCGGCTTCAACCCGCGGGGGGCGGTGACGCCCAGGGGTTCGATTCCTCCTCCGCTGCGTTTTTCTTGTCCAAAACGCAGCGGAGGAGGAGGCGAGCGGCCGAGTGTGCCGCCGCCCACCGACCTTGTCCTTGGCGCCGCGCGCCCTGTAATGAGGTCGCGCGCCGCGCCTTTTCCGTCTATTGTAAGCTTGGCCCCAACATCTATTTCTCTCCCTCGCCTGCTCTCAACAGGTGCCGCAGAGTCAGACCGCCGTCCTACTTTCGAAGGATAGCAGTACAACGTACCGGCTGCAGAACCAGAAGATTCCGGAGGTAAAGGACCTAAACAAGACCGCGAAGTTCATGCGCGGGGCGGTAAAACCCTTCCTGGCCATGGACGACCCACACGGACACGGGTACCAGCCCTCGAAGCACCTGCAGCTGCTGTCCAAAACCCAACTGGCCGAAGCCAAAGATATCCTCGGGGACCGCTACAAGGTCCGAAAAACGTTTCTGCAGCCCTGGAAGTTCGGCCCACAGAGGATTTTCACGCACAAAATGGAGGACGTCAAGAAGGAGGAAAACATGATGGCCTTCTACGAGGCGGAGATTGAAAAGGCAGCGCAAGTGGCCCGGACCAGCAACAACTGGGCGCGGGAGCGGAGACTGGGGGAGATGAGTAAGCTGAACACGCTATCGAGACTACTGCGCCGCACAGTGGCATCGGGGCAGGCGTTTGCGCCGAACGTGCTGGAGTCAAGTACCTTCGGAGTTGCGAAAACGACCTCGTGAAGCGGCACGGCTCTTCATATCAGGAAAAGATCCACCACATGCCTGTGAGGATCGAATGTAATATATAAACGCTTCGCAAGTTCTTGTAGTTGTAAAGCCCACTGGATGTGAATTTATTCGGGTTCTTTTCTTGTTCCACTTCCACCCCATTCCCACTCGCAGCATAATCTTTCCCTTTCCTTACGTCATTGTCTTCGGGTGCAGGTAGGTACATGTCTTTACCCGTGTCTTGAGGAATATGATAGGTTCGCGCGATCGAGTCGCACTTTGGAACATAAAAGATTGAGATTCTCTGGAATTTCTGCCGCATTTGAACCTTGTCTCTTTTGTAACACTAGCAGCACGTCGCAGACGCACTCTCACTCACAGCTTGCAGCTCGTTTCCTCGAGCGCGACTTTACCGGGTCTACATGTTGGTGCCGTGTTGTGTTCAAATACCGGGCCGAAAACATGAGCAAATGAGTGATGTTGAGAAATTCATCCGGAGACGAGAAGAGCGCACAACTCTGAGATCAGACGGTAACAAGAAGCGCTTGCTTCTTTACGTATGAAGCAACACCGTGCCACCTCCTCCACAAGAGATCCAAAACAAAGTAGAATTTGCCTTTAATCTCTTGTTCTTTGCCCACACACACTCACAAGTTTCGCTGCGCTAAAAGCTTGACCTTTCAGAAGCAGCGAGCACCATGCCGCCCGCACGCAAGGGCGGGCTGCTGGCCTGGTGCTGCTCATGTCGGCCCATGACGCAGTTCTGCTGCGGCTGCCAGCTTTCCACCGGAGCCAAGCTGATTCTATTTGGAAACTTGCTGATGAACGTCTTTTACATTGCCGCCGCGGTCTCCTCAATCATTCTGAAAATCCCCACGGTCGGGTTCGGCGACGACATCGGGCATCAAGTCTTCAACGCAGCGTACCATCATGTTTGAACAGAACAAAAATCATAAGAAGATAAATATCGAGCCCATGTCGCTTCATGCTTTGATTTCTCCACATCGTTTGGCATACGGCAAAATCATCACCATTCCATTTTCCTTCCAGGTACTGCCTCTTCGGGCTTCCCTTCATTTGCGCCGCACTGTACGGTGTGTATTACCGCCAGGAGCCGCACCTGCGACTCTACCTGTACTACTTGACCCTCTCGTTTCTGATGGATTTTGGGTACGTCATCTACTATCTCTTCATCAACGACGCATGCAGCATGATGCCGGAATCGGTGAAGCAGCAGGGTGCAGCCTTCGCGTGCGGGGTGACGCGGAGCTTCGTGATTCTTTTTTCCTTCACGCTGTTCATCTTCCAGCTCTACTGCATTCACGTAATCTGGAGCCAGTGTGAGGACATTCGGCAGGGTGGCGCGGGGACCGGCTTCCCGGAATTGCTCGCCGCGGGGAAGCCCGGGAAGAATCTGCTCGGAGATGGTAGGAATAAAAACATTGTTTTGCGATGCATGCGAAGATGCAGCCATGTGGTGTACTGCGACGCTGTTGAACTGCGACGCCAAGTAATCTCTGAGCAGTTGAAAAGGAAAATACAAAAAAACTTCGCTTACAGCGGTCGCGGCTATTTCGGAAGGCAATACGGAGACGCAACCCATGAACTACGGAAGCTTAGCAACCCCCGGAATCGGTGGCGGGAGGAATTTGTTTGGGGGAGGTTCGCACGACGTTTCGTATCCACCTGCGGCGGCATAGTGCAGCAGTAGTCGGACAATTAGGGGCGGCCGAAGCCAATGCCAAAAAAAAAAATCGCATTCGAAGAATGCGTCGTTTCACACTCATTTAAAAGTACAAGAGCCATTTTTTTCCAAACCTTTTTTATCCAGAACAAGCACGTTGAATGTAAGTACATTTCTTCGTACAAAAGAATCCGCCAAGACAGAGGTACTACAGGAGCAACCTATAGTACCGCTGCGACTGGGGTGGCTCAGTATAGTGTTCGAGCTGTGAGGGCATAACCATAGGAGCGGACGGGAAGCTGGAACCTGTGAGTAGGTGCAAACTGATGAGGGCCCACGAGGGCGGAGAAGAAGATCTCCACGCCGATCTTCATGCGAGGAATTTTCTTCTACTCAAAAAAAACTTCTAGTTGTTTGATTACCCCTCGTTTTGAACGAGGTCTACCTTGCTTCCTTTCCATTCCGGTGTGAATCTGCGCCGTCTTCTAAAGCCTTTCGTCGAGACTTTGTTTCGTCCTCCCTCTTCTAAGTGACCTACAAGAATGTCCTTTCTTACAAGATTCGCTACGCCAAGCCGGGTGGGATTGGCGGCCGGATGCGGTTTCGCTGGGTAAGTATCGATAGTACTTGAGGACGCAGTGTTTTTGTCAACATCAGGCTCGCGCATCGAGTGTGCCTTTGTATCGTCCTTTGCTCCCCGTCCTTGCTATGTTGTACTTCGTTTAGCAAACGACTTCCAAATCGCAGGTATACAGCATCGCAGTCGAGCTACATCAGAAGAAGACAGACAGTATTTTGCGAGGACAAGTCCAGCTTCGATCTTGCAAAAATTCAGGACATGATCGGAAAACCAGATTGGATTACGCCAGACACCATGAAGCCACTGACGGGAGGTGAAACTACTTGCGCTGCACTACAAGTGAACTTTCACTATCGCCATGTTTATTTCGCCATCGCCTGATCGTGTACAGTTACAGTGCTAAGTACCAGCGACGTATGTATTTTCGCTTCTTGCTTGCGAAACATGCAATGACAATCATAGGGCTCACCTTTGGCGGCGCATCAGGACTCGCGGCAGGCTACGCGTGCAAAAAAATCGGAAAGGCGGTGGCGGTCGGTGTGGGCTCGCTTTACTGTCTATTCCAGGTTGCGGCAAGCTATGGATACGTCACGATTAACTGGAAAAAGGTACTAGTACGTAGACAACGAGTCATTTGTTCATGATATCGCTTACTTCGCATGATCAATATCGAGAACATTCTTGACACTTGGCTCCGTCCTCCAACGGCGCGCAAAATTCAGGTAGAGAATGATGTGATGAAGGCCTTGGACACAAACGGTGACGGAAAGCTGGACGAGAAAGATGCTGGCGTTTGGCTTCAGAAGGTGTTAGACGTTCTTGCAAATGACGAGCTGGAAGGTATTGAGTAATCTTTTTTTTTGCGTATCTTTCTATGTATGTAGACACAGCGATTGCAGCATGACTGAGCAGCCCATAATACCTGTACTTGAATTGCAATCGTTCTTGCCTGGAATTCTCAGTACGAAGACACTAGCGTCTGCTTTTACTACCATAGGTGCCGCCGCTAAGAATACCGCTACGGGAGCTTTTGCGGGCACTTTTTTGCTCGGTCTGCGCCGAGGATAAGTTGTTTCACTAAAGAATTACCAGAGCTGTCACAAGACGCTTGACCAAATCTAAAGATTCTACTACATCTAGCGAAAATGGAGCTGCTAAAAACGAGGAAATTTGAAACAAGTTGTGATAGACTAATTTCAACAAAACGTACAAGAGCACACTGTATCAACAATTTAGAGTCGCAAGAATCGCTGCATTTTTCGTAGAGCCGTCGTGGATGCACCAATCTGATATGTAGGTAAGGCCGCGAAACAAGCAGCGAGTGGCTCATTTGGTGTCATGTTTCTTTACGGATTCCGGTTGGGATAGTGACAGCCTCAAAGAACTTGCGCAAAACTTGCGGCCTCCCTTTCCATCTTACAGATAGCTTCCCCATCCCCAACAAAAAAACCCGGAAAATTTGTGAAAGAAACACGACAACAAAATGCACAAAACAAAGCTCCGCGACCAGAAAAATCAATGGAAACATTTATTCGACGCTTTGCTCTAAGCTGCGCTCAGGCTGAAGGCACAGTAGAGCAATCGAGGCCGTTCGTAAATCGATTTGAGAAGTACTCAACTCTGTAAACAAAAGTCGTTCATCAGCACAAAAGCCTTTATCAGTCTGTACATCATTCGGTCTAGCATGATCTCGTCCATACTCATGCTTTGATTCAAGTGTGTCTCTGCAAGTATGAAAAATCTACCGCATAAGAGAAAAGTCGGTAGCATTTTCTTGAGCAAGAAACTGAATCGTACACCAAAAAAAAAAACCTACTCGTGCACCCTTCGAGATTTCAAAGTCGGTATTAGCTCCCAACGAGAGCCTAGAACTTTAGAGCATTGTGAGTTGGCCTCTGTCTCTGTCAATATTACGGGCGGTTTTTTCTGGATTCATCAATCAACTTTCCTTATTTCCCACCATCCAGTGTAAGTGCCTCCCCCCAGTGTACTACCTATACCCTTTTTTTCCTAGTTTCAATTGCGAGAGGAGCAGGAGAAGCAGCTCTTCGACGGGAGCGCGATCTTTTCCGGCTCGATTGCACACGACTTACGACACAAAATATAACTTGAATAAAATACCTTTTGCAGCACTACTCTGTGCTGTATTTCTCCCCCACACCAGCCTGGTTTTGTAGTGTCATCAGCACAAAAATTGGAACAATATCACTGTTCGTCGGTGAACAAACACAATCATGCAAGCACTTCGGTTCCGAAGCTCGGCCGCCGTGCGGTCGGCGTACCGGAAAAATGTTTCCCACCCCAGCACCTCGTCCTCCTCGCGACCCGGGTGGTTCGCATCTTCACCCGCTTGCAGTCCTGCAAATAACCAATTATACCAACCCCAAAGATGGACATCTTCCACATCGAAGCCAACTAGATTTTCCGAGTCGGGAGCCGCTGCACCAGCGCAGTCTTCCTCTTCAAGCGTCGCGCCCCCAAACCTCCCACCAGTGGCGCCTGATTTGCCGCCCGTCTCCGAGCCACTGCCGTCTTCCGGCTGTGCAGCGGGAGTGGCGTCAAGCTCGATAGAAGGAGAACAAGAGGAGGAAGTCATACTCCCTACGCGCGGGAAGCCGCGGCCGAAACTCCCGAACTGGTTTCGGATGCAGAACATCAACCGCACACCCGAAGCCCGGGAGAACTGGAAGGACACCAAGGAAACGCTGAAGGGCCTCGGGCTCGCGACGGTCTGCGTCGAGGCCAAGTGCCCGAACCTGAACGAGTGCTGGGGCGAGGGCACCGCGACAGTGATGATCCTCGGGGACACCTGCACGCGCGCCTGCCGGTTCTGCAGTGTGAAGACGGCGCGGAGGCCGGAGGGCATCGAGGAGGGCACGAAACTGTTCGACGAGCCCACCCGGGTCGCGAACGCCATTGCGCAATGGGACCAGCTGAAGTACGTGGTGATCACTTGCGTGGACCGGGACGATCTGATGGACTTCGGGGCGGTGCACATCAAGAAAGTAGTCGAAAACGTGAAGAAAATCCGGCGACCGGTGACCAACAGCCTGATGGAGGACGGCCACAGCACGGCCACGGGCGAGGTGCTGGTGGAAACCCTGTTGGGGGACTTTCGGGGCGATTTGAAACTGGTAGACATCACCCTCGAGGGGAACATGGATGTGTTCGCGCACAACATCGAGACGGTGGAACGACTTAACAGCACGGTTCGGGACCGCCGGGCGAACTACAAACAGAGCATGTCGGTGCTGGAGCACGTGAACAAGCAGAACGAAAAGCGAATCCAGCAGGGCAAAAACGGGATCATCACGAAGTCCTCCATCATCGTCGGCTTGGGGGAAACAGACGAAGAAATCTACCAGACCATGCGCGACCTGCACAGCGTCGGGGTGCGGGCAGTAACCCTGGGACAGTACCTGCAGCCCACGAAAAAGCACATGCGCGTGGATAGGTATTTTGTTTTGTCGAACAACATATGATGAAATTGAATGATGGGACACAGTTCTTGTTAGATGCCGTTTGGAAGCAAGTTTTTGCTGAATTGACATTCCCATGTCTTGTTTCTTGCTAGCCGAATGCATCCGACAGCACCGCCTTGCGAGTGCGAATTCCTATGATCGAAGTGTAAAAACAATGACTTTATCGCGACCTTTTCCGTATCTTCATACATCAGGTTTATCGAGCCCGAGGTTTTTGAAGCCTATGATCAGATGGCGCGGGAGATAGGGTTTGACATGGTAGCCAGCGGGCCTATGGTGCGAAGCAGTTACCGGGCCGGCGAACTATTTCTGACTCGCATGGTCGAGAAAGACCGTGCGCAGCAGCGACGGGCACTCGAGCTGAAGAGCGCAGCAGCAGCGGCGCAGTAAATGAAACAAAGTCACCGTTCCCACTCACTGCTGCGTCGACTATGAATTTTCCGCCCGCCGCAAGACTTACTTGTACGAACAACTGGGAGTTTTGTATCAGCCGTGTGAAGCTAGGGCTGCGCTTATATTGACCTGGAAGAATGAATGTACTCCTTGCTTTGTTTAAGTTTTGTTGTTTTGCAGCTACGATGGTGCAAAGCTGAGATAAAACAGGACGAATAAAAAGCTAGGCGACTGATTTGCAGTTGCTTTTTCCCACTGTGTTCCTGTTTGGGCCGACTGTGGCTTTGCGGTCGGCCAAAATCAAAAGACGTAGGAGCTAGTTCGGTGTAATCGTTAAAGGAGTAAAGTAACCGCGTCCGAAAAATCGTCTGAGTCGGTTTTTCTCGTTGGCGACATCTGATCGGTCTGATTTGCTTTTTGCTGAATTCCAACTCGGTCCTTTTCGAAAAACTTCAAGCAAGCAGAATGAGAGAGTTTTCGCTACCGACGTGATATTGCCAAAGAAGCAGAAGTTGTGCGAGTTGGAGTTTCGTAATTGTCGCAACAAAACTGCATGCGCATCATCGCTAAAGCAAATTGCTTCGGCATTTCTTCGTTCTCATT
>JACKZZ010000914.1_pt1 | contig 14664 bp, 5 predicted proteins | sample 8027871 | NCBI WGS metagenome assembly JACKZZ01 (sample SAMN15724774, study PRJNA655200) | protist metagenome | isolation source: fluorescence activated cell sorting (FACS) single amplified genomes of... | place: USA: West Boothbay Harbor, Gulf of Maine | collected 2000-07-19
TGTCTTGGGGTACCTAATAGGTAGGTTAATTTTCTACTAAAATCACCATTTAACAATGGCTCGACCTTCTGAAATCAAAGAAACGATGTGGAATAAGTGGTTGGGGGCGAAGGGGAGTGATCAATCCTCTTCCTCACGTCGACCACATCTTGCATCTGATTGTAGTTCTTTGGGTGAAGCAGAGAAATGGAGAGGTGAATTGGTTCGCGACATTACGAAAAAAATCGCTGGAATTCAGAATGCAAGTCTAGAAGAACATATAGTGCGAGATCTGAATGATGATATCAATAAATTGGTCCGCACAAAGTTTCATTGGGAGGTTCGAATTCGTGAGCTTGGTGGGCCAGATCACAAGAAAACCAAGACAGCATTTGATGTAGAAGGCAAGGAACTCCCTGGTGTGCGTGGTTACAAATATTATGGTGCAGCAAAAGCTTTGCCTGGAGTAAAAGAAATTTTCGAGGAGTTCGAACGATTTGGTACAAGTCGATCCAATAACATGAATGATTCATCATCATCATCAAAGCGGAGTCGAACAGATCTATATCGAAGTATTACTCCTGCATATTACGGGTATGGGGTTACTGATGATGAAAACTTGTTAGCTGAGGAAGCTGAAATGGAGTCAAAGTTAAGAATAGAATCACTCAAAGCTTATGAAGACAAACAAAAAGAAATGGAGGTAAGTGGAGCTGGTTTTAGTCTTGCTGGTCTTGGCAGAAATCATGGTAGTGATGATGACGGTGATGCTGTTGATTATGCAGCAATTTGGCATGGTTCAGACTCAGTCATAGGCTCAATACCAATCAGTATTGAAAGTGAAGACCAAGCATTAATTGAAGAGAAGAAACGTGCCCTGTTAGACCAGTATAGTTAGCCATATTTTAAGGTACATAATTCATATATAATTAATTTTATTTACATAGTTATATCTCTCTTCTCACTCCCCCAAGATTGTATTTTATTAAATAAAGAAGAAAAACGGCATGGTTCAAATGAATCCAAATAAAAGGAGAAATTGTTGCTTATTGTTTATTTTATTTTTATATAACGGTGTGTAAGAAGCAACTCTTATTAAAAAGTTGTTTCCGTGTGGTATAGAAGCACGCGGGAAAAAGAAGAGAAAACTAACCTAATTATGTATTTTATTAATTCAATGGATCTGTTTTCCGTCGCCAATTCTCAGCAGATGGATCAAAGACAAACGACATGGAATCAGAGAACATGACATCGATCAAGTAGCCAAAAAACAAAAATATCCACAATGTAACCCAACTAATCCACGTATTGGTATCGTCTGAAGGGTTATACGAAAGAAAGACCACAGCTGCAACAAGGACCAATATTGTTAACTCCAGTGATTGCCTAATGGACATTGTGCTACTTTCAATCAGTTCAAATATTGAAAGCGAAGAAATCAACAACACTCGACCGAGAGAGGAGAGAGTTAAGAGTGAAGGCAAAAGTGTCGTACTAGCCATTACATCCGGGTTTATTTTCAAAAGCGCAAAAGGTGTTTAAATGATTTATTCCTGGCCCGATTAAGATCGTTTGTATAGTTTTTGCATAGATTTTTTATCAGAAAATGATTCTTGGGTTTGGTGTTTTTTTTGTGAGTTCTTTGACATTCTCATGGTTGCAACGCCGTCGTAAGAATAAGGCTCGATTAGCGTACAAGAATCCTTTGACTCCTCATGAGAACCGTTTAGATTCCCATGTCCCGTTGACTGGTTTTATCTCCGAGAGCCAGGCTCGTAGATATGTTCTTCAGGTTGAATGTTCTCCATTTGCAATGCTTTTGAATGGGATGTGGAATTTCCAACTTCATCGAAATGTTGATTCTGCTTTTACGGCTTTGGATAATGCATCTAGTTGGTCTGGTCCTAATGCAAGTAAGATGTATGTTCCAGGGCACTGGCAGACTTCTTCAACGGTTGGAGCTAAGGATATTCCCATTTATACAAATGTTAAGTATATTATTCCTCCTGATAAACTGGAGATTCCATTTGACAATCCTACAGGATATTATTTACATAATGTTCATATTTCAAGCAATTGGACAAATCGTCGTATATTAATATCTTTTGGTGGAGTTGATAGTTGTTTTTACCTTTTTGTGAATGGTAATTATATAGGTTTTTCGAGTGATTCTCGTTTACCTGCTGAATTTGATCTTACAAATTTTGTCAAAGTTGGTATACCAAATAAAATTGAAGTAATAGTACCAAGATTCTCAAGTGGTTACTTTCTTGAAGATCAAGATATGTGGAATTTATCAGGAATATTTCGTGAAGTTGTTTTATATAGTCTTCCTCGTCCAGTACATATTGGAGATTTTTCATGGGAATCAAATGAAAATGATGAAGGTAATGCTGCTTTAAAAGTTGATGTGAAGATGCAATGGGCAAATTCTATTTTAATGAATTTGAACAATAATTCACATCGTATGGATAGTGATTGTCCTTATTATTCTCAATTGTCTACAGATTGGGTATTAGATATCCATTTATTTTGTGAAGGTGTAATGGTTGCATCAAAGGAAACACCTATATCACAAGAATATATATTTGATGCGCCAGAAACGGACGCGATTGCATCTACAAGGATTCCAGTAACACCGCCTCGTGATATTGACAGTTCAATGCAAACTACTACTGTTTCTCTATCTGAAGTCTTCGTTGTGGAAAAATATACGAAATGGACTGCTGAAAATCCTTTTATTTATACGTTGGTACTTACTTTACGAAGTCCTACTGATGATATAGTTCACCAAGCAGAATCATGTCGAGTTGGATTCAGAAAAGTTGAAATACTTGATGGATTATTACAAATCAATCAACGTCCTATTATGATAAAAGGTGTTAACTGGCATGAGCATGATCCTGTTACTGGTCATACAGTATCAAGAAGTCTTATCGAAGCTGATATCAAACTCATGAAAAGAAATAACTTTAATGCTGTACGAACATCTCACTATCCTCAGACTCATTGGACTTATGAACTATGCTCTCTTTATGGTCTTTACGTTGTTGATGAGGCAAATATTGAGACACATGGAATGGAACCTTATATTGGACGCCTTGCTGATGATCCAGCTTGGCATGAGAGTTTCATGTTACGACTTCAGCGTATGGTTGAAAGGGACAAGAATCATCCCTCAATTATTGCGTGGTCCCTTGGTAATGAGAGTGGTTATGGTATTGTTCACGATAGGATGGCATTATGGGTGAGATCCAGAGATCCATCAAGGTTAGTGTTTTATGAGCCTGCTTCATTTGGCCGCCGTGAAGAAAAAAGAAAAAAAGATTCGAAGCCTGAAGTAATTGCAAAACAGCGATCTTTACTTGCCACTGACGTCCTTTGTCCAATGTACGCGAGAGTTGATGAATGTATCTACTTAGCAAATCGTTTCCCGAATAATCCTGTCATCCTTTGTGAGTATTCACACATGATGGGTAATAGTGGAGGTAATTTGGTTAATTATTGGAAAGCTTTCCGTCAATATGAGCGATTACAAGGAGGATGGATTTGGGATTGGGCTGATCAGGGCATTTCAATTGCAACTTGTCGTGGTCCAATGTGGGCATACGGTGGAGATTTTGGTGAAAATACACATGATGCTCAGTTTTGTATTAATGGTCTTACTTGGCCGGATCGTGGACTTGGACGAGCACTCTCTGAAACCAGAAGTGCGCCAGGAACGACAGGTATAGATGAAATGAGCAATAACCAATTTATCTATGGTTTATCTCCAGGTATTTTTATTGTTGCTGGGAAAAAAGTCCCCATTTCATTAAAGTCAAAAGGTCCTAGAATCGAAGAGGTTACATCTCCTATTTATAGTTCATCACCACGTCGCAAAAATTTCCCAGTGAGACATATCTCTATTGGCCAAGAGGCTATTCCTTCCGATTTTTGTACACTTGTTGATGATGCAATATCAAAACCAGGTCTTCTTGAAGCAAAAAAATGCCAGCAAAATTTTACTGTAAACTTTGTTGAAATGTCGTGTTTCCCTTCAAAGGATTCGAAGTCGGTCATAACAGTAACAGGAAGCGGTAGTAGAGATAGTAGCCCAAATCCACAATTAGCTACACTGAGAGCTCGAAGGTTCCTTTTTAGGCCTGCTCCTACTGAAGAAGATGCATACGCGTATTGTCTTGAAGTTAATTCTGAGTTTAACATAACTGATCTCCACGACCATGTAGATGAAGGAGATAACTTCCAGTTCCATTCAGTTCTCCTGTATAAGGGAATGGTAGTTTCAGAAGCCATTTTACAGTCTGATTCACCTCCTAAAAGCAAGAAAAAATATTTCCGAGCAAGTTATGTTGTAAAGACATTCTCATGTTATGATAAGATAACCACTAGACTTAGGGCAGTTGATTTTGCATCATCTAAAAATACTTCAAATCCTAATGTTATTGGTATGAAATGGCCAGAGAATGCTTTCCTTACTAGAGGTGCTGTTATGGATATTAAAAAGAATTTGACTAGTTTATCTGAAAGTGACGACTCTGGACTTTCAGGATATTATGCTTCACTGAGTCTTGGCGAAGGAGATTGGAGTCATGTCATAGTTGCACTCACACAAAAAGATTCTTCTTGGGCTCCTTCTTATTTTCCCCTGGGAATTTCACAAATTATAGCGAAGGATTGTGATAGTTTGGAATTCCAAAATGGGGTTCGTTCTCTTGTCGATATTCATGCAAAATATGCAAAATCACAAACACCAAGTAAACCAAAGAAATCAAAGGTGAAGTGCAAAGCAACATGGGAAAAGGATAATGTCGAACTTCGTGTTTATGAAGGTACAAATGATATGATGTGTGTAGGCATAAGTAAAACGAATGGAACCATAACTACACTCAAGTTGGGAGGCATTGAAACAGTAGTGGAGCCAAGTGATGATGATATCGTAGATTGTGTGCAGCCTATGAGACTTCATTTTCATCGTGCTTGTACAGACAATGATAGAGGAGGATATATCACAGCATGGAAAGCCTGTGGAATGGATCGTCAACTCGATTACGTTTCTAGAACAGAATTTAAAGATTCGCATGCTCCGCTTTCAGGAATACCTGTTGCACAAGAGAAGACTAATTTAGAATTCATTACATTCTCAAGTATCGAAGTCACGAATGCAAATGGTAAGGCTGCAGAATTGGGTTTCCCAACAAATAAGGAAGGAGTTGGAGTTGTTTGTGAATGGCAAATGCAACCTTCAAAGTATAACTTCAGACTTGTCAATTTAATCCAGCGAGCTCAAGACTTTGCTTCTAATGAAAAGGAACAAAGGCATGACTTTGAACATTTAAATTGGGAAGAAGAGCGATTTATTCTACATTTAGGAACCGTACTGCGTTTAGGAAGAAAGTCTTACATTGAACCATCTGGCGATACTGTTAAAGTACGACTCTGGAAGACAGGTCCAATATATATGACGAGTACAATACCATCGGCAGAGGTTACTCATGGTGGTCCACTTTTATTAAGCAAAGCGTCAAGTATGCCTTCTCCCGAAATAAGTGGCACAATTCCTGTTGTTGGTTGTCAAGTTGCTTATCTTATAACGACTGAACTTGAGATCCTTCTTTCAGCAAATATCGATGCATCAGCATTACCTGTCGCATTACCTAGAGTTGGTATTCAATTCGCAATCAAAGATTCTTTTTGCGATGTAGCTTGGAAAGGTAGTGGTCCTCATGAAACATATCCTGACCGACAAGAGTCTGGTGTAAATGCTATTCATGCGTCACTTGTTGAACATCTTCAGACTCCTTATTTAGTACCATCTGAAAATGGATCAAGATGTAATACAGAGTGGGTCGCATTGAGTCGTTATTCTTCTTCTGGTCAAATTGCCAAACCATTTGTCCGTATTTCTTCTTCAGAACCTTTCAACTTTAGTGCACAGTTTCATAGTACTGAAGCACTTAGCAGAATGAATCATTCCTCTGAGCTTCGTATTAATCCTGACCTTGGTGCATATTTCTTAAACATTGACCCCTTTTTGCTTGGAGTCGGTGGCGACGATTCTTGGTCTTCTTGCATTCACGAAGATTTTACTCTCCCTCCCAAACTTTATAGTTTTAACCTATCTCTTGGTGTATTGTTTTCCTAATTGAAAACTAGAATAGGCAATCCCACTTCCTCCTTGTTTTTTACATGCAGCATTACTCAGTACTTGATGAATTTTTTATTATTAGTTGTTTTTTATGTTAAGCGAAAGGGTATTTAAACCTTCGTAATGTATGTACACATTTTAGAACTAAGTCTGTTATCTTCTACTTCTTTTGTATTCTATATACGAATATTCTATAATTTCCTACTTACTTTCTGTCTTTTCCTTTTTTACCGATCGTTCGCCAGACTCATTCTCTATTTCGGTTTCTACAATTGCTACAGCTTTCTTTTCTTCTATCCAAGCCAAAAGCTCATCTGTGGTAATGATGCCATCACCATTGTTATCGATTGTGGCGGCAATAAAGGCAGCTTCTTCGTCACTGGGCTTTCTTTTTAAAGTTTGCATTATGACATTCTTCAGCTCCTCTGTTGACAATGCACCATCCTTGTCGAGATCAAGCAAACTTAATTTTTTCCCTAATATTTCCTCTGATTTCGTGATATCAATTTCAAGTTTATTGATCATATTAGAAAGCATATTCTTCATACGAGCCATTTCTTTTTCATCTTTTTCATCTGCCTCTTTGTCTTCTGCTTCTGCTGCATCTGCTGCATCTACAGCTGCTTCTGCCGCCGCTATTTCCTCCTCAGTTAGCTCAAGTATTGGTTTTTCGGTTGCTCCACTTCTCTCTTGTGACGTATTTTCAACATTAACAGCTGCACCAACAGAAACAACAACCTTTCCTTTTTCGATATTATCATGAGAAATATTGACTTTTGTGGTATCATGTTCTTCGCTGATATCTCTTGAGTCATCTGCTGCTAATTGAGCTTGTTTCGCAATAAGGACCTTGACCTCTTCTAAGACTTGTGATGCAGGCTTGTCTGTTTGTTCTATCAATAACCTAAGCATACCTAATTGGCTCTTCTCTCGTTCAAGAGGAGAACGTACGAAATCTCCAAGAGCTTCCATCTCTGCAACAGTTAACTCTTGCACTTTTCCCTTATCCTCATCTGACACATCACTCTTTTCCTTTTCCTCGGTGCTTTCAGATTTTTCTTTGGTGAAAATAGAAGACATAGACGACATGGAGGGCATAGTAGGCATAGAAATAGAAGGAATAACAGTGCGATCTCCAGCTACTTCATCAACTGGTTTCTCTTCTTCATTGACTACAGGAAAGGAAGAAACGTGGTTTCCATCAATCTCTTTATTTTCCATTTCAGCAGCTAACTTCTTTTCTGCCTCTTTCTTTTGTTCTGCCTCTTTCTTTTCTGCTAACTTCTTTTCAGATTCCTTCTTTTTAGCCAACTCTTCTTCAATCATATCTGCCTGATATTGCAGTGATTCGAGCTTTCTTAACTTCATATCGACAGTGTCCTGTTCTTTATTTTTAGCAGCAGCTAACACAACTTCATTCAAGGCCTCGTCATCAATCGCTGAGATAGCAGTTGCAATACCACTAGAATCTGTATCTAATCTTAATGCTGATGATATTGTAAATGCACGAGAAAGGACAAGCAAACCAATTGGGACATTCTTCTCTGTAGACAGTTCCAACCATTCTTGTAATTGTCTTTTGTATGCAAAATTAGACAAACCTGTGGCTCGCATACCTCTATCTTGACATGCCTCCCTAATTTCTGCATTAGACAAGCTATCAACCCCCTCCCAAATAATAGATCTATCGTCTTCTTGAATTGAGCGCATCTTAGTTCTCAATTGGAAACGCAAAAAGTTATCTGCACCAAATGGTTGGAGTCCCATATATCTGCACATAGAAACTAATTGAGCACGACTAACGTTCGCAAGAGTCAATTCATCCTTAAAGAATTTCGCCATTTGAAGAACATGATTTTTGTTCATAGAAGCACCATTTTTAGCGTTATCTATGAATTGAATAATCTCAGAGGCACTAGCACCCCCTGGAGCTTCATCTTTCTTCTTCTTCTTCGCCATATCTGTAAGTGTTTCTTGAAAGAAAGTTGCCATTTCAAGACGCATTTGCAATTCCTTTTTCATACCCTCTTCTTTCTTTAAACCATCTTGAAAAGTAGACGGTAATAAATTCGGAAATATCTTAAGAGCAAATGGAAGAAGTAATTCCATAAAAGGTACAATGATAAAAAATGCCAAAGGAACTATACGGAAGATATCTTGTGATGTCCGAATGAGCTGCAGTCTTTCACGGCGTGTCATGGAATGACCTGAAAGAACACGACGTAAGATAGAACTCGCTAATTTAATCTCTGACCAAAGTAACTTCCCACCAATCTTGTAATGATGAATTTCTTCTTTAATTATTACCCATAATGCACGAGAAGTGACGATTGGATTTTTTATAAAATTCACAGTTCCAGCACCAACAGTTTTTAGCATACCAACAACCATATTGTCTTTTACAACTGGAATTGCGATTTGCTTCTTTTCTGCATTAGCATTATCACCCGTCGTCGTGGTAGTTGTAATAGACACCGCTGTAGGGGCAGATTTAGGAGCTGCTGTTGTCTTTGCTTGTGGATCTTGATCTGGTTTTGGAAGGCTACTATGCCAGCGTACACACATATCATATGCGACTCCACCCATACTTTGTAACGCCAAAGGAGAACGGGAGTTTCTATCCAAAATTCCTACTCGATTACTCATTGTAGCTCTCACTAATTCGTTTGAGTGACGACTTCGGCCGACGCTAACTCGCCTCAAAACTGACACAGAAAGCATTCTATTCGACTATTTATGATACACTATATAGCACTTTATTCCATGGATACAGCTGTCTGTCCACCAAAACGCTGGATGAGACTTAAGAGACAGGAAGATGACAAACAGAGAAAAGAACCCCCTGACATAAACAGGGAAATATGAAATAGGAGTCTTTCTTGGGCATATTGTGGTGCATGATTGACCATCATTATTGTTATTTTTGTGGTAGTTTAACTGGAATAAGTTGTACCTAATCTATTGAACATCTTCATACATGATAGGCGCAAGAAGCCAGTACTTTCACCACGAACTACTTGACAATGTGTTTTTTTGCGATTAAAAATGTACGGTGACTAAATTAGAATTAACTTTCATGACTATCTACACTATTTTTGTTTTGCTAAGATACCTTTCACTTCATGCATTTCGATATTAGAAGTTACGGCATGCTGAAGAGCATTTAGGAAAGAGTCTACTTGGTGCGTCCCCTGGTCACCAGCAAGGCGGGATCTAATAGTTATACTATTGGATGCCATTTCATTTTCACCAATGACTGCCATCAAAGGCACTTTAGATTGCTCTGCATTACGAATCTGTTTCGCAAGGCGTTGACCATCGGTGTCGATCTCTACTCTTAAATTTAACTTGTCTGCTGCTTCCTTAATCGTACGGCAATATTTAATTGCTTCATCAGTCACTGGCAATAGACGAAGATGAGTAGGAGCAAGCCAAAGAGGGAAATCCCCAGCTGTATTCTCAATCAAAATGCCAAAAAACCTTTCTAGAGAACCGAAAATAGCACGATGAAGCATAATAGGACGTTGCTTCGATCCGTCTGATTCTGTATATTCCAACTGAAACCTTTCTGGTAAATTGAAGTCTGCTTGGATTGTTGAACATTGCCAACTACGACCAATTGCATCTTTAATCTTAATATCAATTTTTGGGCCATAAAATGCCCCACCACCAACATCTATGTCATATGACCATCCTTTCTTTGATAATGCTCCAATTAAAGCATTCGTGGAATTTTCCCAAATATCATCATTTCCTACACTATCGTCTGGACGAGTACTAAGCATCACTTCAAACTCATTAAACCCAAATTTCTTTAAAATTGTTTCAGTAAGATCAAGAACACCAACAATTTCATCTTGTAATTGCGATGGTAAACAGAAAATATGAGCATCATCTTGGGTAAATCCACGCACCCGCATGAGACCGTGAAGAGTTCCTGAACGCTCATACCTGTATACCGTACCTAATTCAGCCCATCGTATCGGAAGATCTCGATAAGACTTTGGTGTGTCTTTATAAACTAGACAATGGAAAGGACAATTCATAGGCTTTAATTGATACTGCTGCTCATCAACATTGATGGGCTTAAACATATCTTTTTGATAAAAATCGAAATGCCCCGAAGTTTTCCATAACCCAAGATCAGCCATATGTGGCGTAGTTAAAAGCTCATATCCACCTTTTACATGTTCATTCTTCCAGAAATCTTCAATTATCCTTCTTATCTTAGATCCTTTAGCATGCCAAAATACTAAACCTCCACCAGCATCTTCTTGTATAGAAAATAGATCCAATTTCTTACCTAATACACGATGATCACGACGCTTAGCTTCCTCAATACGTTTGTTATGGACAAAAAGTTGCTCTTGATTCTCCCATGCAGTACCATAAATACGCTGAAGCATTGCATTCTTTTCATCGCCACGCCAATATGCTCCCGCTAATGATTGCAATTCAATAGCAGTTTTGTCTAATTTCCCTGTCGATTCTACATGAGGACCTGCACAAAGATCCCACCATTCATCACCTACATGATATATCGATATAGGCTCAGTTTTAATACTATCTAAAATTTCCAATTTATATGGTTCATTTTGTTTCATAATTCGAGCTCTTGCCTCATCACGTGTAACCTCTTCCCTTCGTAATGGTAGATCTGCCCTTATAATTTTATCCATCTGTTTCTTGATTAATTTTAGATCTTTATCAGTCAAAGGAGAATCAGAAACATCAAAATCGTAATAGAAACCATTTTCGATCCACGGACCAATAGTAACTTGAACTTTAGGGAACAACTTCTGAACTGCCATGGCCATTACGTGAGAAGTGCTATGTCGAATTTGCACAAGATTTTCATTTTCATTTGATGGAAGTGAATATGACATGATATCTATACCTCCTTCAAGACTATTAGCTCCATCTACACCCATTTTCGCAGACAAAAATCTTCTGAAAGCATTACTTCGAAGGCAAGGCCGAATTGATGAACGGCCTAGAAGTGACAGCGATTTATGAAGCATATGTCGTCCTGTAGTCACTGATGTAAGATAAGATGAAACTAGGGTGTAACTATTGATCAATAGAATAAATAAAAGTGTTTGATATTGTCCCAAAGACATCAGGAGTGCACAAGACTGTGCTTATGCTTTTGTGCTTTTGTGCTTTTGCTTTGTGATATTTTTTCTTTTTTTATCAAAAAACAACGAGTCTTTTCCCCCCCAATGCTTTCACATATTGAATTTTAAAGATGTTATTGATATCGATACTTTGTAAATAATTAAGCTTTGTACTAGTCCTTTAAAATAATCAAGAGTATTTTATAGAGGATATGGGGTGTTTTGTTGGTTTTGTTGTTGTGAGAGGGTGAAACTATTCTACGAAGTACTAAAATAAAAGTCGATCCTGAACCTAATCCAGAATGTTATTTATCTAGTTCTGCAGCAATTCCTCATTAGCAAGCAACTCGCGCAATTTGATTTTCTTGGCGTTACTAAGATACTTCGGGAAGAGAACTTGGAATTGAATAATAAGGTTTCCTTTCTCTCCTGGGCGTTTAGACGAAGGCATACCTTCGTCAGGAATGGTCTTCTCATACAATGGTGAAACAACCTCAGGACAAGCAATAGAAATAATACGTCCATCTAGAGTAGGGACCTGTAAAGAGCAATCAGATAATGCATCAGCTATAGAAATTCTGTATTTGAAAATGAGGTTATTGCCATCTCGGACATAAGCTATTCCAGGTTCGTTTTTCTCCACAACGACAAAAACAATATCAGCAGCAATACCACCTTTCACATCATCACCTTCACAAGGGAAGGTAACCTTCGTCCCTTTCTTCCAACCCTGTAAGACATTAATAGATAGTTGTTTAGTATCATCTACCAATTCACCTTCTTCATTCAACTTCTTTCTGGTAATATTAAACTTCTTCACACAACCATTGTAGAGTTCACCAAGCGTACATTCAAGATTGTGAATGACAGTATCACCCTTCTTAGGTCCAGGCTTATTAAGCGCAGATGCGAAAGGAGCAGTATCACCAAAACCAAAGGCAGCAAAAGGGTTACCTGTTCCAAAGAAGTTCTCAAAAATCTCTTGCGCATTTCCACTAAAGGTATAACCGGCATTAGCCGCCTCATCACCAACTCCATCACGAAGACCTTCATAACCATATTGATCAAAAATAGCACGTTTCTCAGGATCACTAAGTACATCGTAAGCCTCTCCGATCTCCATGAACTTCTGAGCTGCTTCAGCCTGCATGTCCTTATTCTTATCAGGATGCCACTTCATTGCCAATTTCCGGTAAGCCTTCTTGATTTGTGCATCATTGGATGCCTTGGTAACACCCAATATCTCATAATAGTCAGGAAACTCCATCCTTAACGCCAAAATAGATATTAAAAAGCTGTTTCCCGAGACAATTCGAGGGTCGCGCCTGACCTGTTGCGGTGTTGCCCCTAGACAATTCGTTTGTTTAATTCAACATAATTTGCACTATTATTGGTTGAATATTGGTACTAAGAAGCTAATTTGTAAATTAGGTGTAGAACTTAAGTTTGGATCGCAATTTGGTTATAAAGGATCTTGAAAATGCAAGATATTAAAAGCGATAAAGATCTTTTAAAACCTTTGGATCGAGTACTTGATCCAACCTTATGGCAGACTGAGGAAGATGAGGATGTAGGGAAAATGAAACTTGCTGAACATGATAAAATAGTGAAGAATGATGATGACTATCAAACTTTGTTTTGGATGCCTAAGTTATTAAGTGCAGCAACTACAGGTGAAGATGTTTTAAGAGAAATGATTGATATGATTGATTTCTTCTTTGAAAATGAAGATGAGGGTGATCCATTTGGTGGTGGTAGTATAATTCTTGGAGGTGGTGATAGAGAAGCAATTCAAATTTTGGGGGATTTTTCTGAAAATGAGGCAGAAAGAACAACTAGAATTGAAGTGGTTCCCAAATCCGAAGCTACAAAGTTAACAATTCTTGGTATTCTAAAGAGTCATTTCTTATTCTGTCAATTACACGATTTTGAATTAGATGATGTTATAGATTCAATGCAAGAAGGTTTTTTTGAAGAAGGTGATGATGTTATAGTACAAGGTGAAAATGGAGATAATTTCTATGTTATTGAAGAAGGTCGATTAAATATCGTCGTAGATGGTAATGTTGTTGGTGAAGTTAAAGATGGTGCTTTTGGAGAAGTTGCTATTATGTTTAATTCCCCTAGAACTGCTACAATTCGTGCTGCTACAGATTGTGTTCTTTGGTTACTTGATCGAAATTTCTTCCGTCAAGCGATGGTCACATCATCATCAAAGCAAAGTGAAGCCATCACACATTTCTTAAGTAATATTAAACTCTTCCAAGATCTTAGTACTGAGCAAAAAGTTCAAATGGCATGCACTTTTACGAAGCAAACTTTTGCTGATGGGGATTATATTATTACACAAGGCGAGATTGGAGAGCATTTCTTCGTTCTTTTTCAAGGTCAAGTTGTTTGTACAAAATCTCTCGAAGATGGTACTGATTTGGAGTTGATTAGATTAAATTCTGGAGCGGTCTTTGGAGAAAGAGCTCTTATTAAACAAGAACCACGTGGTGCAAATGTTATTTCGGTGGGTACTACGGAATGTTTAGTTCTGAATAAGGTTGATTTTGCAAATTTGTTGGAAGATCTTGTCGACAAGATGATTGCTATGAACGAATTCCGCATTCTGCAAGGTATTCCTGTTTTTCGAATGATTTCAGATACAAAATTACAACAACTCTCAAAATCATGGGAGCGATCTATTCTTTACCCTGGAAACAAGATTTTATGCGATCCTGAAACTTTATTTATTGTTCTTGATGGCTCTTTAATTTCTACAACTGGTCAAGTTTTTTCGACTGGAAAGATTATTGGCACTATTGAAGATGGTTCAGGTATGACAGGTTCATTGAGTTGCCATGGTAAAGAATCAATTATACAATCAGTTCCGCGAAAGTCCCTTGATTTTCTTAACGAACCTAATAAGTACAGTGATGATGATGATGATGATGATGACGATGCAAAACAAAATAGTCCTTCTGCCGGTGAGCACGGAAAGGGCGCTGCTAAGCAAAGGAAAAAGGTGGAGAAGAGAGTTATTCGTACCGAATCAAAGCTTGGTGCATATGGAGAGGCGATGGTACAAGATTTAGAGATTGTTCGACCATTAGGTAAAGGAACATTTGGTCAAGTTTATTTAGCCAAGCATAAAGCTACTAAAATCATGGTGGCACTTAAGGTTTTAGATAGGATTTCTTTGGTGGAAAAGCGGCAAGCAGAGTATATTATTCGCGAGGCACATACATTGCAGAGTTTGGATAGCCCATTTATTTCCGATTATTATGGAGTTGTGTTGAGTCCAACTAAAATTTTCTTTATGCTGGAATATGTTGGGGGTGGTGACTTATACGCACATCTTTATAAAAACCCTGATTGTCCCAAGGAAGATTATGGCGGTCTCAGTATTTCTACTGTTGCAATTTACGGAGCTAT
>JACKZZ010008643.1_pt1 | contig 14662 bp, 6 predicted proteins | sample 8027871 | NCBI WGS metagenome assembly JACKZZ01 (sample SAMN15724774, study PRJNA655200) | protist metagenome | isolation source: fluorescence activated cell sorting (FACS) single amplified genomes of... | place: USA: West Boothbay Harbor, Gulf of Maine | collected 2000-07-19
CTGTGTACGGGAGCAGGACACATGATTTGTAGGTCGGACCGCGCACGAAGATTTGATGTTGTTAACTCAAGTTGGTGTTCCCATTGGTTTTCAATCACGTAAGTACTTGATTCTGAGACAGAGACGCCGCGGAAAAATGTGAGCACGCTCGTAACATACCAGCGACAAGAGATTGTCTGCATTGTTAAATGTTTTGTGGTGTTGCCGAAAATGCGTGGGACCTCAAAACGCAAAAGAGTGAGTTGTCAGCAAGAGCTCCAGGATAAGTCGCGGTGGGAGACCAGAAGCAAGGTCAACAGGGCTAGATCGTAAGGGTCTATTTGTTGATGATCGAGATTTGATGAGGTTTATGTGAATACAGTCGTGAAAGTAGTTGATACAGAACGAGGAATTTGAAGAGGTGCGGCTTTCTTGCGGCGTTCAGGTTTCAGCAGTCAAAAAATTGATCGTGCATCCACGAATTTGATGAGAGGTTGTAGAACTAATTTATGATTATTGTTGAGAGGATCTTCACACTACAAGATGGAGACGGATGATTTATCCCCCGATGTGGCGTTGTATGATCCGAGCGCCCGGAAGATTTACCCGGTTCCTCCGGAACAGTTTTCAGAAGGAGTATTTCTCGTGTCGGGCGGAGGCACGCAGTCGCAGACGCATCGGCATCCGCACGCAGTAGATTTCGGAAGGGAGCAGCAGCAAGGAGCATTTGCACCTGATGTAGGTGCAGCAGAAGTAAGCGCCGACCAGGAGTTGTGGTTGTCCCAAGAACCGTCACAAGGGATGAGTTCAACCAGCAACATTGCTCCTGGTCTTGCTACTTCAGGAGCTTGTCAGGGCCATCCGTTGACGTTGATCAGTCAGATCTCTCCCTCGATCACATTGAATCCTGGCAGTGCCGAGCCCGTGTTCAAGCCGTTGTCGACCATCATCGAGGACTCAGCGAGTTGCGAGGATGGGGTGGAAGATGAAGTACAACAGGGCGATCATTCGCAGCACATGAACAACATGAGCGAAGTCCCTGGCGACGATCAAGATCAACATCCTGTCCCCAGTGTGTCTCTGTCTCCTCTTGTCCGCGATGAAAACCATCTTAATCAGGAACTACAAGATGAGGTCAGGGATGAGGGAGACCACGCTTTCGGAACTGGAAGGCCCGGCGGCACAGAGAGCCCTTTTCTTTTTGCTCGTGACGACATGGAGGACGTCATGACCTCACTCCCCAACGGCGCTATGCAAGACGACGCCGACGGCCCAAAAGCGAATGACGGACAGTGTCAGTCTCGCTCTCGCAGCTCTCGCATGGAAGAAGGGGATGAGGGCGAAATCACGGACACGATGAAAGAGATTGACGCGCACGGATGGGAAAGGGAGAGAGAAGGTATAGATCTTTCCCGCCCGGGCGCGTCAATGTGTTTCATATATGGACGAATAGATCTTAATGCGATTGAAATGCAAATGTTTATGAGCACACCAGGAATGGCACAATCTCTGGCGGACATTGTCATTGTCTTGAATCATGATTCAGAGAAGGTATGTCAACGATCACGATCCCGACCACGAAAAACATTCACTAACAGGGCTTCCCATGGCAGATGATTTGCCCACGATGGAGCCGAGTCTAACATCAGAAGACGACAGAAAACTCAACGAGTTGCTCGCGATCTTGAAGAGTAACGCGAAGAGCTCGTGCGCAACCGAACACGTGGACACGGAGAGTTTATCTTCCTTTGGTGCGAAGACTCCCTCAGCAACCACGGACGAAGAGGGGGCTGATGTGTACTCTTCTGCACCAAGCGCTCCTGTACAACTAGTAGACCCATCCGCACCTCTCCAAACCAGACAGTCCGCAACAGCATTTTCCCGTCGGTCCAGCAAACATTTGGAATCGTTTGGCATTCATCCGGATCCGGATCCGGATGTTGTTGTTGTTGATGCTCCAGGAGACCGAAACGACCGGCCAGACGGCAGAGATGACATGAGAGAAGGGGAAGGAAAAGATGGACACCAAGATGTGCAAGATGTTGCCCAGTGTGATGTGCAAGTTGATCTTGGGCAACATCAACTTCCGGGGAACGACGAGATTGACGACAGTGTTCACGACCAGGGTGATGGAGAACGAGAACTCGAAGATAGGAATTCGACAACGAGCGAGCATTTCACTCGAGGAGAAGTTGAATCGTTCGAAAGGACTGGAGATTGTCCCGACAGGGACAGAATCCCGACAGGGACAGATCGGAATGACAGCGGAATCGTTGAGGAGGTCAACAATGTGGTCGAAATTGAGAACAACAATGAGAGCGCTATCGTTTATTGCAGTGAAGACACCTTGCACAGTGGCAGCGTTCTCACAGATGATGATCATGGTAATCTGGCAGACGCAGATCATTCATCTGGAGGTGGAGCGTTATTGTTGAGCGCGTTCCTCGGCACGACAGACGACCAGTTGGACGAGGCCGCGATGTTTCATGTGGAGCAGGAGGGCTCATTTCCATTTCCTGATACCAACAGCGCACTCTTGGAGTCCCGTACGGAAGCAGGTCAACATGGTCAACATCTTTTCGAGACGGACCACGAAAAATCAAGAGAAGTGACAGAAGCAGAGCGAGAAGAAAGAGAACGAGAGCAAGTGCCGGATGTCGATTGCGGGTCTCATGTCGTTGCCGATCTTCTAATTCCATACACGAGCAAGAGTTCGACCGATGGGGAGACACAGGGTTTTCTTCGAGGCGACGACGACGGTTCTCTGTCAGAGGGTTGGCTTGAAGGGCAGCTCAAGGTCGACTCGAGCGCATTGCTGCAACTCTCCAGCTCTTCGGAGCTGTTTCATGTAGATCCAGATGCGGGCGGAGCTGAAGCTGATCCAGACGAACACGAAGCCACACTCAGAACAGAACACGAAGAGACGTTTTCTTTCTGTAAGCATGAGGTCAACAGGGACGACGTGGATGTCAGGGGTGGTGCACAAGATGAAGACGTGGACGTTTTTCAGGCCAATACGCTCGAAAATTGTCCGTCTCTCTCACACCCTGCGACAAAACAGGCCGTTGCTGGAGATCCTCATCGTCATGCAACGGTGTTTGGCGTTGGCGAAGAACAAGGCGACCAGGCAGTTGGAGAAGGATTAAGCATGGCGCGCAGCACACAATCGAGTCCTTCTGCACGGGGCGAGGTGATTTTCGCGCCGCCTCTGCAACTCCTGGAAGAAACCAACACCAGTCACCGTGCTGAACAAGAGTTGGATCGCGCTCTGGATCGTGTGTTTCAGCAAGGTCAAGGACAGGCACAGGGTGTTGTTGAGCAACCACACGGGAGCGACTTCAAGGAGCTTCGTCGCAAGCGGATCGTTCTGGAAGAATGTCCTGAGAGCGGCAATCTCGTTGCGAAAATCTTACCTCTCAAAAATAGTACCACAGGGGATAATAATGGTGTTGATGACAAGGAAAACGATGACGGAATTATGTCAAGGAATCCGGCATCCCCTGACGATCCCTTAGTCGGCACAGTTGAGGAGAACGAGGACGATGAAATCCCCTGCGCTGGAGAGTGCCCTCCGGAAGAGTCTCCAGGGTTAGAAGATGATGCACGAGAAGATTACGATCTCGAGGCAGAGCTATTGAGTCTCGACCATGCTCCCCTCCAGGATCATCATGTCGATCACGATCCCCATACTGTGGGGAGTGGGACAGACGCTGCTCATGCCGCGCGCGCGTCCTTTGACCGTTGGCGGAAGGAAGATTTCGGCCTCGACAGCATGGACACATCACGAGGTGCGCCGACGATCGAGCGGAGTAGCGTTGCTTCGTCAGGCCTGCTGAAACAGTCACTAGAGACGACGAACAATCTGAGCTCGATCCAGAAATCGCAGTCAGACTTCTCTTGCGAAATGCCACCGCCTCCAGACGAGCCGAGCTATGAAGATGAGGCGCTGGCTGCAAGGTGTCTGCTTGCAAGGAGGAGAGGTGCGTCCGTATGTTTGAATTTGTCGCTATCCTTTTGTCTGCTTGGGCTCGATATCAGCTTGGCGTGGTGTAAATGTAGCTGTATTTGTCGTTGTATGTATGCAAGAATGTTGATCTCCAATATGTCGGAAAAAAAATATTGTGGTATTGAGCACGTGCACGTCATTTGAGATTGGGTTTTGTTTCATGGAAATTCACAGATCCGTTCTCTGCTGTTGATGCACGCGAAGAAGACCTTCCATCCGTGTCAAGTGTGAAGGTGGTTGGGGGTGTGGAGCTGCAAGATCACAGCGTGGAGCTGATTCAGGCGGAACAACACGTAGACGTCATTGAACAAGAGGACGAGTCCAGTGTGTCGGTCTCGTCGCAATATTCGGGAGGTAGCGCCCGTATTCGGCCGCAGGACGTGAACTCGGCAATTCTCCGCAAGCGATTTCGTGCTGTTGAGGTTGTCGATTTACCAGCGCAACCGGGCAACCGCGAGTGCAGCGACGAGGAGCACCAGCATCAACACACGTCTTTCATCGAGCCAGTGCTGTCGGCGTCGGCGCAAGAAGTAGAGTCGGCGTCGAAGAGTTCGTTGGAGTCGGGCATTCAAGTGGAGGTGATCACCACAAATAATGTGGTTGACGATGGAGGTTGTTCGCAGGAGGAGGTCGTGTCTGCTGTAGAATCTTGCAGTTTGGAACATCTTGGACACAGCTACAAGATTGCTCCTTCTCATGCGGGTGAAGCTCCGTATTCGTCGTCGCAGAATGCAGGTGACGGGAGCTCCGGGACGACCACATCACCGAAGAAGATGACCACTGATAGAGTGGTTGCCAGAGAGCAAGACAATTATCATGCGCAACATGATCAAGAAGGCGACAACGCAAATAAAGGCAGCAGAGTATCGCCGATTATTTTCGAGACCGCAAGCGGGAGCGGTGACAAAACTAAGAAGAAAGACATGCACTTGATCGTCGGAATGATGCAACGCGAGATCGAGATAATGTCTGAGGAGTTGGAGAATCGCGGACGACTGATCTGCGAGTACGAGTCCAAGCTTCAGAGAATGAATCACCTAGAGGAGGAAAAAGCGGCAGCATTGGTGTCCTCTGTCGCGAAGCATTGCTCGTCCTCATCCTCGTCTTCGAAAGGAAGCAGTTGCAAGCAGGAGCTGAGCCCAAGCCCCACAGCAAGTTCGGCTGGTTCGCGGAAAGAGCGGGAGACTGAGACACAGTGGAAGGACGATACCGTGCGAGAGGGAGAGGAAGAGGCAAAGAACAACAAAAATGCGTCTTCTGTTCAGATGCGCGGGAACAACGTGTCTTTTGGTCAGCGAGACAGGCAGTTGGAAGCCGTGGAGGCAGCTTACAGCAGGAACCTCCAAACTGTGGAGCAGAGGGCGCAGAAGAAACTGCAGCTCATTGAGGCGAAACTTTCGTTGCAGTTGCGCGAAGCAGAGAATCGCAATGAGCTATTGCGTCTTGAGATGGAGCGTCTGCTCTGTCCCGGAAATCAATCATCGGCTCACCAATTTTCGGATTTCTCACACGAAGACACTCGACCAGATCACTCGATCCACTCGAACCAGGAGCAGATCGTGGCGTTAAAAAGTGCCCTGGAAACAGTCCGGAAGGAACTGCTTGGGGTGATGACAGTCACGAAACACGCGGATGAAGCCGGTGTTGTCGCTGAGGAGGATGAAGAGGATCACGGCGGTGTTATTCCGGCAAGCGTCGTCGAGGGCACCAACAAAGGCGAGGCGCGGTATGCAGCTCGCGGTGAAATGCAGGAAGGTAGGGTACACGAGATGATGCACCAGAAACAAACACCGCATCCGCGCGCAACCACATCAAGAAGCGGCATTCTTTCCACGAGTGGCCGAAGTCCCAACATCGATTTCTCGTTGAGTCGGAACAAACCTGTCGGCATTGGCTGCTGCGACTCTGCGGAGGCCACATTTTCCTGTTCGGTGTCGCAGAGACGGACGTCGAGCAGCGACATTTTCGGCCTCGCAGGGGCGGTGCGACGAGACCTTCAGGATCAGATGGAAAAGCAACCTTCCTCAGCGGGAGTACTCATATCGTCGCCACTTCTCGCAGCATCGTCTAACGGATCGCCAGTGCTGGATGTACAACTTCCAAGGTTCAAGAAGACCAGTCCCTACGCGGGCCGCGATATCGCATCGGAGACGAAGCCCCTCAGTTCCTCCTCGTCATTAGCTCGAGTTCAAGAGGTCATTGGAATAAATGTGAATCCGGTCATTGGTCCTGGTTGTAGCTCTAGTTCTTCTGTTGGCACAAACGGTGTGCAAGCACAAGTAGAACAAGGACGAGGTAGTTCGAGTCGACCTCCTGCGCATGATCCCCGGCAGCGGAAAGTGATTGTGGTAGACAGGGGCGTCAAGGTGAACAGGAGTCCACGTGCAAAGAATCATACTAAGGGAGGGCAGAAGTCTTTCTCCAACTCCACCAGAACGAGGAGCACAGCGACACAAGAAGCCGTGACAGTGCCGGACCAAGAGCAGCAAGCACCAAGATCGACGTATCCGAATGCGAAGCGCAATTCTCCGGTATTCTTGTCGCAGCCGGATTACAGCACTTCCTGCGTGGAGTCCAATCAAAGGAACAAGTCGAGGAACAGCACAAGATCGAGAAACTACGCCGGCGCAAATAACTGCGCTTCGCCCGGTCGGGTGTTGTTGTTTTCCCCTGCGAAGCGGGTTGTGAACAACGTGATCACGTCCTCGTCTGAAAATCAAAATAATCAGAACGACGACCCTTGTTTCTCTCCAGCGAGTAGCAGCTCTTCCGCTTCGCATGCACATCGAAGACGAGCAGGAGTGCAGGGGCAATTTCTGCGTGCAGGCGCGGAGGTCCAGCAGCAGGCAACAGCCAGTCGTTATCCTGGCAGCACAATGAATGCCTCCTCCTCCTACGCGGAAAAGTACGCTGCACAGCGAGGGCATCGTGGTTCCTCGGCGTCCTCATCCTCTATTGGCGGCGTCAGTACCACAAGCAGCGGGAAACCAACAAGCAGCTGGAAGCACCAGCACGTCACAAGGAAACCGCCTCTCCCGCATGCTGGCGATCCAGATGATGTTCCACGACGTCGCGCCCATCAACGCCAACGATTTGTGGACAGCGATAATATTTTCGTTTCGACTGAGTCTTTTTCTCAAAAAATGAAAACTCATGCTCACCCAGAAATAATTGATGATGGGCTCGATGACGGTTATGACACAGCGTTTTCATGGGGACCCTGGCGAAACAATCCACCCGCGCCCGAGGAAGACGTGTCCGAGCAGTCTTTGCTTCAAAACAAAAGCGGAGCAGATCTCACAAGACCGAGCACATCGGCATCAAGCAGAGATCCAGCGACGGAAAGTAGTTCGACACGTTATGTTGGTGGAGAAAGACGGGGCCAACCTCTGCACGCAGAAGCGCGCCGGACGAGGCTCGGTGGTCCGAATATTAAACAAGAACGCACACCAGCTGAACTTCGAGTCCCTTTGCAGGACGAGCAGACACGGACTCGAAGCAGGCCGCGAGGTCAAACCCAAACGCGACCGCAGATTCCACAGCGGGAGCGTGCACAGCGCGAGCGTGCGACAATAGCTGCGCATGTTGGCGTTGTCGTTAAGCCGTCAGCAGGTGGCCGCCTCGGTGGAGGGTATCAATATCGTGGGAAAGTAATACCAGAACCGTCGTCTGGCTCTGGAGCAAACATGGAGAGAGGACCACGACCATACAAATCGTACATGAAAGATCTTGGCAAGAAGCTCAGTCAGGAAGGATACGCAGTTCTGTAGCTTTTTTTCAGTTCACGTGCTATAGAGTGTGAAACGGGACTGGAAGTCTCAATGAAGGCCTATGCGTCGTTTCTAGATTAATTACGTCGTTTGGTCGTCTGTATACTTATACATCACATGGCGTGAAGTACCAGCTTTACGCGGAAATATCCGTTGTCGGTGGGGCAGGTGTGTTGAGTCGCGATGTTCGTGAGCTCCACACGATAAGTCAAGCGTCCTCTATTTCCGACAAATTTGTTTCCAATGGTTCAACATCCGCCGGTCATATAATGTGTCCTCTGTCCCTGTCGAAGTTTATTATGACATGTATCTACTTGTCACGAACACAATATCTACAACGAACGGCTTCGTCTGTCTAATTTTTGGGGAGAAGACTTTTATAGAAGGATGCGGCGCATTGCGATTACCCGCTCGCAGCGCGAGTTTTTCCATCGGCATGGTTTTCTCGTGTTGAACAGGGAGCGGATCATTTCGGACAACAAATTGATATCTGGTCTGCACGGCTCCTTCGAGAGGTGTTTTCGAGGAGAGTTTTCGACTGGTTTGTACCCAGATGAGTGGCACTGGCGGGCCGGGATATCCAAGGATCACGCCGTCCGCGAGATTTGCAACGGTTGGAAAAGCGATGCGCTTGTCTCCAGTGTGGTCCAGAGCGAAGAAGTCGGCGCACTCGGCGGCATGCTCTACGACTCGTGGAAAAGTGCGCGCGTAGGGCAGGACGACCTTTTGTGGAAGGTTCCCTGCAAACAAGACATCATCACTGGACAAGAAGATGATCAAACTATTAAGTTTAAGACGACTGAAGCCTCCGTTGCGCACGTCGGTTATCATATCGATGGCGACTACATTTCGTCCCAATTCGTTCCCAACGAAGGCGTTTCCATAACGGTTTGGATCGCATTGGACGACGCGGACGAGGAGAATGGGGTGGTGGAGTACGTCGCCGGAAGTCACAGGCTATCCACAAAATGCCGCGCCGCCATTCTCGCGCAATCGTCATTTCACGGAGACGATGCAAACAGTCTGTCTCAAGATGGGGACGGGGAGTCGATAGCAGATGCGAAGCGCAGAATGGTCGACGCCGTTGTGCAGGCTGGGCGTGACCATCATCAAAATCACGACAACGTGCAGAACCAAGATCAAAACGAGCCTCGGTTTGGTGAGGTGGTGCGGCCCACAGTCCCTGCTGGCTGCTGTGTGATTCACCACGAATCTGTCTTGCACGGTTCGGGGGCCAATCGAAGCAAGACGCGACATCGTCGCTCCCTCGTCGTCCATCTAATAGACGGCTGCGTGCAGTTCCGGGACAAACCCGATTACATCTATGGGAGGTATAAACTTGCCGACTCCAAAGAGCTGAGGTCCGAATTCTTCCCAGTCACTTGGAGTTCTGATTCCACCATATAAAAAGAAACACTGTCCGGTTGGACGAGTTGGCGCGATCATTCTACATCAGGACGGGGAAGTTACGATTCGTGTCACGTGACGATCCGATCCATGGTCGGATAAACCAGCGTTAGTTATCACTATCAAAAATGCAGGTTCGGAATTGAAATCTTGTGCAGCAGGAGTAGAATTGAGTACGTATTCAAATTAATTCATACATCGGTCAAATATGAGGAATTTCGATTGTGACTTGGTTTTCTGTTGCTTCTTGAAATCATATTCACGAGCAGGACATTCACGTATGCGCGCCACGTGATCGGCGATTCTCGTGTGGAGTATCAGTTAGGGAAGTAAAAGCGTCGTCCTCGCTCATGGTGATCATTCATTTCTCCGGAAAGGGAAAGTGTTGTGGTTGCGAATCGTTTCTCGTCCTTGAGCTTGAAAGCCTTAATGAAAGTTACGTGAATCTTTGATAGAGTTCATCAAGAGCCTCACAAAATCATGCCACTGGATGCAGGACATGCTTTTCGTTCTCCAGAGTCCTTGCGTGCGTTCTGGGATGGGACTGCGTGGTCTCCAGACAGAACGCCCGCTCAACCTCAAGAGGACGTTCAAGAGATCCTCGAGGGGCGCGCAGCAGTTCTTCCACGGATCATGGGCCCGCGCGCCTCATGGTGGACGTATGTGCGGAGTCTGGACCTGGTTGAAATGTTCACCGCAGAAGTCAAGCACGCCTTGAGGCCTGACTACACAAAAGAGGATCTCCTCTCCCAGCAATTGAGGGAGGACGTTGGCCTCTGCCCACTGTGGGCGCCAAATGTTACCACTGTCGACGAACAAGACCGAGCATGGCAGTGTCATCGAATGAGCGATTATTCTCCTTCTCCGTGGCGTTGTCTCGGTGAGCTGGGCGGTTGGTGGAGCCGCGAGTTGAATCTGCCGCGCGTTCTTACAATGTCAGATCTGCAGCGAAAATTGGACGACGCGAAGGCGGCGGAGCGACGTTGGACGTCTTGGGGTGTAAGCGCCTACTATGTGCAAAAGCTCGAGAGTAAGTGTAAGTGTAAGAATTCATGTGAAACTATATTGGAAGGAGCAGTAGCCCGGAGAATTCCTGTGAAACTATTGGAAGATCTTTGTCGTCTACGGCGTTTGATGTTGAGTCCAAGATAAATTCCGATTCAGAGGGAGGTGGTCGAATTGGTAAGGTCATGAATTCGTTGGCGACTCGTCGATTTTCGAGTCTACACATTCACAGGACGATTCACGACATCTGCGCCGTGGTTGCGCGAGGAATCCTTGCGGGACGCGCCGCATCCTGAATCTCGATCCCAACTGAAACGCCAACCAAATCAGGTGCGACTACCACTAGGAAAGCGCTCATGTACTGCAGCTTACGGACAGGCCGGTGCAAAACGAAAAAAAGATCAGGTGGCGTCTGAAGATTTTAGTTTCCCTGTCCCTGAAGACGACGAAGAAGAAGCGCTCAAATATGTCCTCGCGCGGGAAATCGAGCAGTGCGAAAGCGGTGATGGCCGCATGTCTCTCGTTAGTCCACGAAGGACAAGAAGGCATCACGATCACAGGAAGAACATTGGTGCGCAGTTGGAGGAGGATTTTCTAGTCTGTGCGCCGAAAACTTGTGCAGGAAGGCGCGAGCCTTTATTTCTCGCGCTTCAGGTGGCACTCGAACTGCGTTATCTTGCGGGAAGACACTTTTTACCCGCTTCTCGACGTCGAGCTTGGAAGTCAGCAGAATCGGAAGTAGAAGGCGAGTCCTCGCCAACTTCCAGAGACTCTGTCGGGATTGGGAAGATGAGTAGGGAGCGAGAAGAGGATCACCAGGAGTACCATTTGCCTCTCAAAATTATGGAATCATTGGACGGCGTCGATCATTGGAAATTATTCGGTCAGCTGCGCGCCAATTTCACTCTGGACCACGGGAATGGCGTCCGTGCGTTGGTCACTGCAGAGACGGTGGATGGAGATTTGCACGTAATCACCGAAAAACAGCATCTCGAGAGAAATGTCTTGTCGAGATTTTGCGTCACTCCGAAAGAAAAATTGATTGTCGACGCGCGATATTTTCACAAAGATTCAGGAGGGGGTCTCAAGGTTCAAGAGGAACATCAAGAAAAGGCGAGTCAGGAACACCGAACGCCAAAAACGGCGCCGACGATTCGCCCTTATCGTGGGCAAAGATTGCATCTTCGAGCTGCTACACGTGTAAAATTCGAAAAAGAAGGACCACAACACAAATCCGGATCATTTCCGACAAGCGCGAGATTGACGGCGGAAACTTCTGTCACGAAGAGTTTCAGTAAGATCGATCACGCGAGGAAGCGCCTCGTGGAGACTACAACAGGACGACAAGCACAGTTGGACAGCGACAGTGAGTATCGTACTGATACAACAGGTGGAAATATTCGCAGTGCGAAAATGAATATGAAGAGACTAACTATCGGTAAGGGTTTGAGTTTTCTTTTGCAAGCGGAACTGAACAAGGAGCGCAATGCGACGAGCTGGTGGCATAACGACATACCACATGGCAGAGGGTTCGCCAGATCCGTGGGTTATAACAACATGAACGAGCAGTCTTTTTTGGACGAGTGGGAGGTAGACGCAGCGCGACGAAAAATTCAAATTCATCTTCCAACAAGAAGTGGGCACGAGCGGGTAAACGAGCAGGACGGAGAACGAATGCGAGAAGGCGACCCACATCCAGAAAATGCAATTCGCACAGGCGAGAAACCGAAAGCGGAATTCGCACAGAAGCGTAGAAGAAGTACATATGTTCCTAAACCAGAACGGCGGGAAAAGTGGTTCGCGATTCTCAACGTGAACGACCTGTTGGGTTCCTCGTATGGGAAAATATTCACCAAGAAGCGCATGGTGGATATCTTTCCCGAAGACGCCAATGCCAACACGCCTGACGCTCAAGGGTGGAAAAAGGTCGCCGATTATTGGTTCTGGAAGCGGAATTTCCACGCATTCAACCTGATGGACGATCTCGTCGCCAAGCACACCGATGGGCGCGGGCGACTGGACCGCGTGCTTGGAATTCCCAATGATGCTGTTAATTCGCCGCTCGAGCCGTGGCTCGAAGAGGAACTGACGCAAAAATGGAAGGTCGAGATTCGGCGGGATTTCGCTCTTCGCAAGGACATCCTGCACCAGTACCACGATTCGACGTTTTTCGTGCATAGCGTGACCACCACGCAGGTCAACCCGGTGACAACCACCTCAGACCAACTGCGCATGATGTACCTTTTCCGTCTCGCTCAGGAGTACACTGCAGGAGTGCTCTATCTAGACACGGAGTATCACATCTTGCAGCCCCTAAGGCTCTTCCAGTACATGGCGTATCTGCAAAAGCAAAATAACTTTGTCAGCGTTCTTCCCGAGGGGCCCTTGCACACGAGTTGCATCGCCATGAGCCATGTGACTTGGCGCGCAGAGCGTGCGCTCCAGGAAAGCTGGAACAGGATTCCGGTCCGTCTTTTTAAGGGTGCGGAGGAGCTTTTCCCGGACACGTTCGACTACGCGAGGCACGATTTGCAGGGGTCGCGTGCCGCTTGGCGCGCGATCGAAAGGTGGGAAGCGGATGAAGAGGAGGCGATATTCGCGAAACCTCGGAAATGGGGCCGCGATTACGTAAGGAGCAACGTGTTCGGTCTGGACAAAGCGTTTGGAAATCCCGACGCTTTCGAAAATTGCATGCCGGACAAGATGAAACGCTATATCGAAAAGGGAAACTCGGATCGCGCGGCGAATTGTCGCGTGTGGAGCCGCGATGTGGAAATGGAAGCCGTCCGGACGGCTTCGAGTTCGGTACTGAAAAACGCAAGCGACCCAACAGCACATGTTCGACTGATCGCGAAAGATGTGCGGTTTCGCTATGGCGACAAGCGCGGCGTCGTGGTGCACCGGATCCCGGCCAACAAAACTACGCCTTATTTCGAGGACCAAATCTTGAACCTGGAAATCTTGGAAGATCAAGGAAAGAGTGCCGAAGAAAACAAAAAATGGGAGACGTTTGAATTGGCCCGCGTCAAAGACACGTCCGGGGAGTGGTTCGTGCCCGAAAAAGATAATTCAGAGCCTCCATCCGACGCAATTCGTGACCGAGTTGCGCAGCAGTGGAAAAGATTCATTCACAAGAAAGATATCGACCGACGCACACGAAGAAGACGTCAGGGTGACGATCTTCAATCGTCAAAGGTTGATAATATGGAGGTTCAACCGTCAAAGGTTCAACCGCCCCGGAGAAACGATACGTCGCTCCTCCCGCCGGTTTTTGTCCTTAGCGACTACAAGAGGACAAGCGCAGCTGCCAACGGTGAACGTTACATACAAGGAGAAGCATTTGGCGGCGAGAAATTTTTCGTCCGTCTCGGTTACACCTCGCATGACGTTCCGCGAAACAAATTTGCGTTTTCAGAGCCGAGATTTCTCTGGTACGGAGGCGACAATTTTTACGGACTCTTTAGCGCCGTCAGTCAAGGGCTCACAATGTACATTGTGAGCCATGTTTTGGCGAATTGGAAAAATCGTCGAGAACGCTTCATAGAATTTTTCGACGAGCCTGGCGGAGCCGATGAAGATCGCGAAGAATATTCCAAATCCAAGGTGAGAGCGTCCACCTCCAGATTTGTGGCGTCGTCTGACCCCTCGACATCGTCGTCCGATTATACCGAAGATGGCTCTCCGAGTGATCATTCGGATGATTTTTCGCTTCAGGTCCGAACGCTGTCCATGTGCCGTTACGGCTACATGGTGCAGATGGAGGAGCCCTCGTTGTTCCGCTGTGATTCCGATCTAGGCCCGCCAGTCCTCGTGCACAAAGCGGATGTGGCCCTGCAGCGCTATCTGCAGTATTGGGCAGCAAACCAAAAATGTGACTTCAACGTTTCCAGCGACGAGTCACAAGAATGTTCGAGCGAGTCTCAAAAATATCAGAGCGAATAAGCGAATAGCGAGGCTCCGAATAAGCGAATAATGTGACGCTCCGATGAAGCGAATAGTGAGGCTCCAATGAGGGGGACCCGAATAAGAATGGTACGACGCGACTTCTGTCTCTTCCTCAGGAAGTGAGTATCAATTTGGATATCACCATGGCGACAGGGCACGATGTTCACGTCCTCTGCCTAATTCCAGGTATGGCAATGAAACAAGAGAGATGAGCACGGTCGCAGCTGAGGTAACCAAAAGAAGAGATTTTGTCAACTTTCGAGCGAAAGGTATGAGGAATGATTGTGTTGTTGTTCCTGCTTAGTATGACCATGTGTCTGGTACGCGATTCTCGGGAAAGCAAAGGTAAAATTAAACGAACGACACGAAGACCTGGCAGACGAGGTGGAGATAAGATCTGTCGTGGAGGAGCAAGCATTAATTTGGTGGTGGAAGAGTATACGAACGCCTACCATGCACACGCGCGTGGCGACGGTTGATTTGTTGTCTTGTTTGTGTCGAACAAGGGCCGAGAAGTAGACGAACAGGGCCGAGAAGTTCAAGACAAGTC
>JACKZZ010017589.1_pt1 | contig 14647 bp, 5 predicted proteins | sample 8027871 | NCBI WGS metagenome assembly JACKZZ01 (sample SAMN15724774, study PRJNA655200) | protist metagenome | isolation source: fluorescence activated cell sorting (FACS) single amplified genomes of... | place: USA: West Boothbay Harbor, Gulf of Maine | collected 2000-07-19
AAGCCGGTGGGGTTTTGCGGTTAAAATCTCCAAAAGAACCACAAAAGGATGAATCCAAAGGCGGAGAATCAAAAAAGGATGAATTAAATTTGAAAGAATCAAAAACGCCAATGAATAACATTTATACAGGGCTGAATATCCAACACCACATAGTATCATCGTCACCTTTAAGTATATTGAATTCAACAAATATCGACACATTTGATCTGTTTGATTTGTTGCCAGGCTCGATGCGATATTCTTCATCGCCATCACCGTCACAAACTCCAACAGAAAATTTAGGATTAACAGAAAGCGTTGCTTTTAGAAGGTCCAGTACCGCATCGACTATGGAATCTTCATCACGGATTAATAAAAGTGAAGTAAAAGCATCATCGCCGCTGCCACCTCCACCACCACCACCTACGCCGCCCATGACGGCAACACAGCCAATAACTTCTCTTAATAGTAGCCCCACTACCACGAGAAATAATAATATCAATAATTTTCGTGGCAGTACATTAGAAATTGATACAAGTATGGCAAGCAGTAATGATAACGAAGATCATCGTCTCAGTCCTAGTCGAATAGATTTATTTCGCGCCTCCTCAACTTCACCATATTTAGAAAGCGCAAGACATGCAACACCAAGTTTTGATGAGCAGATACAGTTGAAAAAAGAAAGGTTTTTTACACCAAATGGCATAAATTTGAAAAAAGAAAGAGTTTATTCCACTTCAACTAGCTCTGATAATGAAAATAGTGTATCTCCGTATCAAAAAATAGCGGCACGATCCCATTGGCCACAAGATAGAGTAGAGGTAGGTCATAGAAATGATGTTAGAATATTACGAAATAAAGTAGAGATAGACCAAAGAAATGAAGTAAGAAGATTAGAACTGTTAAGGTCGGCATGGGCACAGAATCATACCGAGAGAATGGCGGAATTAAGTGAGATTGCGGAGGTACTTAATGATAACAGAGATGATGTTCATGCTGTAGGCTTTAACCATGTACCACGTCAAAGATTCGATAACCGAAAATTACCAGGTGGAATGGATAGTAATATATTGCCGGAGGGAATTATATCCGTGCATGCTGTGAAAGCAGCAGCGAAACACCATTTTCACAAAAGTAGGTTGCACAATAGAAATTGGAACCAACATGTTCCCGATGAAGACCATCTTAGTGTTAAAGAAAAACTTATACAACAAAAGGAAAGGAATTATCATCATCGCAGTTATTACGAGGAATATGGAAATAGAGATAATACCTCTATTAGCATTAAACGTCCAATTTTACAAATGGAGACTTCAAACAGGCAATTGACAACAAGTAATAAAAGATATGGTGCTGCAATGGATGGTACGCAACAATTGAAAGCTGGTCGACGTTATGAAGAATTTAGTACAAACAACATCAATATGCAATTAGAAATAGCTCGTAAACGTGCTGTCAAAATGATGCAACAACGTAAATCTCACCATATTAAAAGTCGAAGCAAAAGACATTCCACAGCTGCGATGCAGTATTTTTTTAAAGGGGATGGTACTTTCGGCACTGGTTTGAATGGAATACCAAATTATTTCAACAAATCTGAAAAATAGCTTTTCATTTTTTAAATGTAATTTAACCAAAACTTTCCAGTAAAACATACGTAAGTTACATACACATTGCAAATATACATCCTAAGCTTATATTGATATATCATAAGTTGGATGCTATATATACGCGATATGCGATGTATCATGTAGCTTTTAGAATGTTTATCATACAAGGCCATATGATAAGACTTGTTTTCTCTTTTTATTTAAATTTGTTTTTTACGCTCGTACATAAATAACTTATATTAAATGTTCTTACTCATTAATTTAAATAAAATTTTATTATCTGTGATTTAATATGCATCCTGGTATATACGTATTATATATATACTCGTGTACATATATATCAATTTTATATATATAAACGTATCGTATGAAAAGATTATATAAAAAACGCATATAATAATATATAAATATATACAAACGTCGTACCTTGGTGGTATTTTTTACACGCGCGTAATTAATATTAAAACTTTAAAACTTACAGGGCACACGGGTGTATTTTATTAATAATAAATATTAAAATATATATAAAATATAAAAGCTCTTTATTATTTTCTTTCCATAGGATTACCAGCAGGAGAAACCAATACCCCACCATTTGACGGGGATTTGCCTTGCGATACTGTCCGTGCCGCTTGACCAACCGTTGTACCCTTTTCAGTGGATGGTTCAAAGATGCTCGTCATTCGTACAGACATCTCAGGTAAATTTAAACCTAGCGTTTCTATCCAACTTGACATACTACGTATGTTACTCCTAAAATTTGCATATAACTCTGCATTGTCGTTTAAACGATCTTGCCGTAAGTTATCGCGTATAGCATTTATTAGCTCCACATTTTCTTTTAAGCTTTTTTGTATCCATTCATCCTTATCAGACGATACGCAAGCAGCCGCTGATGGCAACCCTATAGTTAAAGAACCGGAAGTCCGTGCTTTTTTAATTTGTGTTACCTTTAAAGCAATGTCTCGTATACATTTTGTTGGAAAAAGGGCCGATATTTTTACAAATCGTTCTGCCATTGCCATTTGTTCAGAATCAATAGTGTTCTCATGAAAGACAACCCTTTCAAGTTGTGCTAACTCGGAACTAGTCCAATCCACTCCATCTTCCACTTTCCAAATATTCCTTTTGGCTGGCCTTATATTACTGTCAGATGATGACTTCTTACTATTATTGTGATTACTATTGTTTTTATACCTACTGCTATTGCTACCCGACATTAAACTAGCAATTTTAACTCGGTGTGTATATATGTGTGTGTGTATTCAAAGAAGCTGAACACACAAAGACAGACAAAGTGTGTGTGTGTGTGGATTCCGTAGATTGGTCATTGTGTACAAAAATTCATGGCTCGAATCAACACCGCTCTGCAACTAATGCAATTTGTCCCCGAATAATAATTGTTTAATAATTACAGCTATAATAAAATAATAATAAAAAAAATACACTTGCACAACAACAATAACACTAACAACAATGCAGGCAAGAAGAGGATGAATGAAATGATTTAATTAGTAGTAGTGTGCTAGTAGTAGTATACGACGTAGTAGCGATCCAAAAAAATCGGCTATAATTTGAAATAATAATAATGTATTGTATTTATTACAATGATGATTGCACAATAGGTAGAATTATATAAGTTAGTGCTTCTACCATTATTACTCGTTAGTTGATCAATTTACCAGTAACAAAGCGATGAAGCCAGGAAAAGATACCAAAACGTGGTGGAATTACTATACAATACATTGTACTTGATTTACTGTACCCTCCTAGTAACAGGAGTTTTTCACCATTCCTTTCAACATTTTTGAAACCTCTACTCGCTTTCCATTTCAACACAGGGGCCGTCGGACCGGAGGATGAATAATAATTACGTGTTATAACAATAGTATTACAGTATCACCATGGTGATAGTGGTGTAAATTTATTTTCGTAGTATATTAATATAGTATAGTAGTAGTGGTAGCAGTAGTATTATTATAGTATTTATTATTAATTATTATTATTATTATTTATATTATTACGAGGTGCCGAGTATAATTTCAAATTAAAAAAATATAATTATAATAATAGCACAATACCGTACTAATAATGCTAATAATAATGAGATGTGAATGGATTATTGGGGTGTATGTATTTATGATATATTTAAATTGGCCAATAATACACCATAATGCAACGCATTTTACACATTACAACAAGCTAACCCAGTTGTAATTTTACCGCTTACGCTGCGCATTCATATTACAAATTAAGATTATCAGCGTGTATATACTAATGTACGAGAAAGATATGGAGCCATTGATTAGTAAAGAAGAGAATAGGGATGACAAGATTAGAAATAATAATACACATAATATCTTTTTTTACAGATCGATTATATATGTGCTTGTATATCTTCTTGTTGGGTCGATACTTTATCATTTTGTATTTACTTTAAAAGACAATAACCTAAAAGATGCTTCGTACATCGATTGTATTTATTTTACGTTAGTAACATTAACTACTGTTGGATATGGCGACTATCATCCTTATACAGATTGGGGGAAATTGTTTACTTGTATATATATATTGTTTGGAGTTGGTTTTATAGCATATCGTTTAAGTTCTTTTATAAATAACCTTTTAGAAAGGCAAGAGAAAATTGTTGTAAATACATTGCAAAAAAACACACATGAAATTATGGATGATGACAACGAACAACAACATGTTCAAGAAAAATATTGTTGTTTTACCGTTGGAAAAGAAGAACGACGGGTTTTATTTTCATCAGTTTGGCTCATGTTTTTAATACTAGTAGGGATTGTAGTATACGATCTAGTGGATGATAGGACAAACTTTATTGAAAGTATATATTTTGTAATTGTAAGTATCTCCACAGTTGGTTATGGTGATGTGTCTCCAGCGACTACAGTTACAAAAATATTCTCTATTATATGGCTGATGTTTGTAACATTATCTTTTGCAAATACTGTAAGTACATACATTGAATATTCATCTAATAAAGCTATTGAAAAGCTTCGCTATAAATTAATTCACAAGAAAATTGATTTATATGATTTCAACAAAATAGATGAGAACAATGACAATGTAATTTCGAAATATGAATGGTTAAAGTATCAAATTATAGAAGGGCAGTATCCCGTAGATGAAAATGACATTAAAGAAATTATGGGCAGATACGACCAACTGGATAAAGATAATAATGGAAATATTTTAAAGAATGAATTAGGGATTTAATTTGTGTTTTTATAAAACCTTTTTAACTTCTATCATATTCAAGTCGTACAAAAAGAAAGTTTTATCGTGTGCAATAGTTCGTACAAGTATAAATTACGACACGCTTGTAACTTTTTACTCTTCAAAAACGTTACGTGTGGTATTATAAAAATTATACATAACTTTTTAACTTTTACCATGTAGGGTATAAATTATACGAGCGTATTAAAAATACCTCTCAGAGATCAGAGAAGTAAGTTACAACATTATTTTTGAAAAATACTGCGATTACAAGCTTAAAAATCAATTAATGAGTTTTAGTGTAAAAAGATATTTTAGTACAACACAAAAAAAATATTTTTTAAAAATTTAATTCGTAAAAAACAAGTTTTTAAAATGTTTTTGTTACTCGTTACTCCGTATTTTTTTTACAACATACAACAATTTGTCTTTTGTATTTTGGTACTTGGTAACAATTAATATTATGCCAGCAAACCACCTACTACGATCAAATTCTAGTAACCACTAGGACCAAATTCTTTAACAAAAACTGCTCGCTCACTGGGATCTAAATTTTGAACGACTCGTCTTAAACCACTTAACATGCTTCTCCTATCCCGATTAAATAAAGCCATCAATTCTTCAACAACATGATTTTCTCGAAGTGAAGCAACTTCTCTATCAATTTCAGCTGCGCTATTTGACATCCATGCTAAAAATTTACGATCATCAGCCCATTTAAGATTATCAGCAACTGGATCGTCTTGTACTTGTACTGTTGGAGATGTAGAAATTTGGCTAGGTGAACCGGCAATTACTCCACCTGCATAATGTCTCCATGTCGACATTGGCTCCGGGGAAGTAGACCTTCTCCTTTTAAAAGATCTTATATACCAGACACGTAACATTTCTGATATGCGTGTATCTGATAAATGCGATGACATTTTCTTAATATGTTGAACCAACGAGAACTCTGCCAGTTTTCTACGAAGGCGCCAATAAAAGAAACCCCTGGATCGACGCCAATCAATAATTCCATGTATAGCACCTTTAGCTTTCATTCGTCCTGGGGTATCATGCAAATCAGCAAAATGAGTTGCAACTTGAACATAAGACTGAAGTATAGAACTTTCACGTTCCTTAATTTGATTTTCTAAGTCTTTTCTTTTCTCACCATTGCCTCCAATACTTTGAATCTCTTTGCCAAGCCTTTGTAGCACAGGATCTAATTCCCTAGCTTTTTGCAACAATTGCGGAGTGCGGTATTTAATTGAAACCGCGCCGGGGGCTTCTAAGATACCACCTCTAGATTTAGGATCGGCATACATTTCCATTTTGTCTGGGTTTATTGTTGGATCCAACACAGCCCATGCACCACCACGTAAAGTTGCACCTGGGGGTAAGTAAACAAATACTGGTTGTTTGTATTGAACCAAAGCATCCACAATTGTCGCTCCAAATTTCAAAACTTCATCAAACATATCCCGTTGTCCACCAGAAAAGCCTCTCCAATTCGCAAATATTATTAATGGCAAACCTTCACGATTGAAATCGTGAATTGCTTGGGATGTTTTATAAGCAGAGTCTGGAAACCATACACCACCTGCTTGCTTTACAACTTGTTCACGTGATAACGGTGATGCGGGATCTGCAGGAATCGTGTATTCAACCGTGCGGGCTTCTGGTACAATTACACCCATCGGGATACCACCCAGGCGTGCACGTCCAGTTACAACAGTTTTTGCCCACCCGGCCATCGATTCTACCCAAGAATTTTTATCAAAAAAGCCAGAAAGAAATTGTTCTTCGCGCAAATGTGTATCCGCTTGTGTTAATGTACCAGTCAAATAAAGCCTTGGGTCGCTTGGATTTTTTGTTGGTATAACCTCTACGTTTCTATCTGGTGAATCATTACTATCTGGTTGCATTATTGGTAATGCACCTCCACGCACTGCTGGAACATAACTGAGCCATTTGAGAATTGCATGCACCCCTTCAATATCATCGTCCACTGTTAAATGGGATACACCATTTGAATACATAATCGACGGGCCTCCTAATTGTGAATTGGAACTGTAAACTGGCGTACCCATCAGCTTGTTCAATGCCTGATAACCAGTTAAAAGTATTGGGGCGTTGGAAATTTTTTGAATAGTTCTTTGCCCCAAACGTACTAAATACGCACCAATCCCAACACAACGACCGGTTACATATGTCAATGTAAAAACATCCTCGTATGCTCGGCTTGTATCACCGGCAATCGTTCCACTGCCTCTTAAATTTTCAACACCTAAATCAGGCGACGAACCAATAATATCTGTTATTATGTATCGCTCCTCACTTTCTCCGGTGGTTGGATCTACTACAGTTACGGCCTTTGCCATAAGACTACCTTGGGCACTTAATTGTTGGTAATCCTCTGGAGTTACATAAATATAATTGAAGCCTTTTGACGGATCGTTTTCATTTATCCAAGCCACTTTGTAGGCCTTTTTTACTTCTTCAGCCATACCAATTCTAGCGCCAGAATTTGCAGCTAAATATATTCTAGGTATACCTCTAGTTCGTGCATATTCAGATGCCGCGGAAAATAACTTGTCTTCTACTGTGCCAAATGATCCAGCTTTATGCGTTATATCATTTGCAATCAATACCATTTGCCTTCCGGCAGGACATTCGGGGGTGTTCATGGTAACAAGCCATGCAACCATCCCAATATCGTTCTCCCCTGGTTTACGCACAATTTCCTTCAATTTCGGTTTTGAGCTACTTTCAACAAAAGTAGTTTCGTCCAGAACTAGCTCCACACTCTGCAACAACGCCCCTCTTGATGCTGGTACCCCACTACTGGATTTCCACATAGCTCGTAACGCCTTTTCAAACAATGAAAGGAAATCGTATGCGTAACAAGTCCCTGTAATAGCTCTAGCAGTTTGCCGTTTTTCTTGAAGCTTATTAAATAGTGGGTGTGGTGCTTGTGGGTCTTGACCATCCTTTGCTCGCAACTTCATTCCTGATGAATTTGATTTACCAAGACTTCCAGTTGGAAGAGCTTTCATGCTCCTACCAGTTTCTCCATCACTCGTTTCTACATACATTTCTAAAATCGGAACAAATCCAGTAGGATCAGATACAATCATGCGTACATTAATTTTTGGAGTATTTTTTTCAATTCGAGCGGTCAAACGGAACTCAACTTCAGATACACGTAATCGACGAATACGATCGGCGTATCGATTGTAGACATTACTAATAATAGCTTCAAAATACTCAGGTTTCATAACAATGTCTTGCAGGCAATTTAGGAAAATGTAATTCCCATAATTTGTTTTGGAATTACCATGGCTTTGGATAGCAACCTCTAATGCGTCCAAACAATCAACAAACCTAGCTTCTGGGCCTGGATAAGCATCCAACTGCTGCTTCTTAGAACCGGAGTAATAAAAAGTTGGTATTCCACGCATATTTCGAACTAATGAACGAACAAAAAATCGTGTGCGGATTTGTTTCTTCCTACTACTTGTGGCACTGGTTGTTGATTGATTTGGCACCGCTTCGTAAACATGTACTGCACGATTGGGAACGACAGATTGTTTAATTTTATAATTACACATTCTTGACAATTCCAAACGAAATGCTTGGGTTGGATCGATATGACGTACAATGGAGTCCTCAGAAAATCCATTACGTGCACGAAATGTGTATATACCCGGTGAGCTTTCTGATTCGGAAGAACCAATACCAGATGAAGTAACTTTTGGTGCATATTGCGAAACAACTGTAACGCGTCTTACACCACGTAGCGTTGCTTGCTCCATATTTTCTTGAATAACATGCTGTAATGTTGTTATTAACGATGTTTCTGCATTTTGTGCTTCATATTCTTCTTCATATTCACCACCAAGACTTTCATCTAGAAGAACAACATGAATTGTATTGGGCGGATTTTCTTTTGAAAAGGATTGTCGTTTTAGCGCATCATCATCAATTAACGAGATCATTTCATTGAACTTATCTTTCATTTCGTTGTACGTGTTGAAAACACACATGACCCCCCAACGCATATCTTTTAGATTTCTTTCAGGGCTGTTAATTGCATTGCCTTGATGGGGCTTCGCACCTGATAGTAGTTGCCCTAGGTTACCGAACGAATCCGATTTCCGCATACCTTTAATTGCGGCAGTATTTAATTGTACTATTTGATTGAAATAAAATCGAACGTACTGAAAAGACTTGGTCTTTGGTCCTGTAATAGAAACAATATTGTAGGTGCGAAATGTGCGGCGAATGTATGCTTCCATTGCAGTTGTTCCATATTTATTATCTTCTGTTCCTTTTTTTAAAAAATGCACAATACTTTCAAAAATAGGCTGTGCTCCATCAGTCAGTGATGCCAACATTTCACCTCTTTTTTCAACCTCATCTCCCACTACTTCAACTGTTGGCGTTAATGGACATTGTGCCAGGACATCTTTCACGTCATTCTGTCGCTCGATCAGTGATGGAAGGTAAAAACGAATTAACATTTTACGTGCTGTTAATGTAACTGGTGCGTATGTAACCACGCCATCTTTAGAAAGCGTGCTTAAGCCAGCTAATAATGGAAGAAGTTTAGAGTCTTTTCGTGCTAATTTTCGTTCATCTTTGGAAAGCCCGGTTAGCCGCAAAGGATCTTTAGCATTGCGAAGAAGTTCAATTATAAAATCATTTTTCGCTTGCAACCGGGCATGTGATACAGCATGATCGTATACGTTTGTTATACTACTTGTTGAAGAAAAAGTTTCTCTTAATTTCATCAAAATCTCAGCGTACGTTGACTTAACTGCAAAATGCTGCTCAACATTAAGATAATTTTCCACTAACGATGTTAAAACAAGCTCACGATGTCCATCGATACCATCTTTAAATCGGTCTGATATTTCCAATATTGGCGCTAATTGAGATTTCAAGGCGTCCGCCTCCCGCTCACCAAGCGATACTAAATATTTTTCCAAAATATCTGCAGTTTCGCAAACATTACATTTTTTACCAAATTTTTTACCATTTGTATGGTATGGTTTGACGAAGTCATTTAGCTCTTTTTCTAATTTTGGTGGTATCCGCCCAGTCAACACAGAGATTGCTTCCACAATTTCAAATACTGGTAACGAGACATTACATAATGACATATCTAAATCATTCAAAGCTGTTTTCAGCAAAGAGTCTGGCACAACACGGCCAGCGAGAATATTTTGTAACATTTTCAAGGAATCACGAAACACATGGTGAACCCCCCTAACTTCCATATCGTGATCCGGCCATGGAGAACCTAGTTTCGGCAAACGTTTTTCGAACAATGTTGCTTTGCGGACTTTATCAGGTTCATCTAGTACCACATTTGCAATTAAATCTCCTGGTTCCAATACCGATCCTTCAGATTTTTTAAAATTAATACACCCAGGCTCCGGTACTAATAAAGGCATAAACATTTTCATTACTTCAATTTCACAAAACGCACTATTCGCAGTTACATGCGCGCCATCTTCGACCATGTAACGGACTAACTTTCCAGCCATATTCGCTACAATTTTAGTCGGGTCGTACTCTTTAGTAAATACGTATGTTTGTCCATCTACAACCATTCGTAAACCACCTGTTTCACTTTTCAAATATACATTAAATGACTTGCCACCAAGCATTACCAACATTCCATCATCACTTAAACCTCTCACTGCAACTAATACCCAAGAATTATTGCACTCCAAGACAAACGAATCTGGTCCATTCTGGGACGCTTTGAATTTATATTTAATATCATTGTAAATTAACTCCACAGGATAAGTAACATCAACTAAGTTTGTTGCAGGCGTTTGTCCCCGTTGTAAACTTTCAATAAACTGAGCTTTCGACTCTAATTTAATTTGATGTGCCCTGCATGCAGCACCAACAATTGCAATGATGATGGAAGAGGACATAGACAAGGATTTTGAGTTCATCGTATCATTGGATAGCTCTTCGGAAAGCGAAGGCGATCGTGCAGCATCTGCGCGTATTCTTTTATCTAACCATGTAGTGTCAATGCGATTGCGACGATATTCAGAATCTTCCATAATTTTTACTAAATAATCAACAGTAGTCCGTATTTCCCCACGAATTGAAAGTTCTTTCAACGCAATTGCCATACCTTTTCGTGCTACCTCGCGTGTTGGACCCCAACTAAAAATATGGCCAATTTGACTATCAGCAAATTCATGTACACTACCATTTGAACCAAGAGAAAAATACCCCCATACATTTCTGCTATTGCGGAATGTTAGCTCATTAATTAAACCGCTTGTTGGTGTGAACCCTGAATCAGGATTTTCCGCAGTGATTCTACACGCTATTACATGGCCGTCGGATTGGACTTGCAAAGTATCAAATGGAATACGATCGACTGTTGGGTCAATCTGTGCTTTAAAAATTTTTCGTACATCAGGAATACGATGTAACGGAATACCCATCGCAACATTTAACTGCGCAGCTGGCAAATTAATCCCCGTAATCATCTCTGTTACTGGATGCTCAACTTGTAACCTTGGATTTAATTCGAGGAAGTAAAATTTACCGTCTTTGTATAGATATTCAACTGTACCAGCATTTGAATATTTAACCGCTTTTGCTAAACGAACAGCCGCCTTTTCCATTTCAACCCATACTTCGTCTGATGGTGCTAATGGTGGACCTTCTTCGATAATTTTTTGAAACCTGCGTTGGATAGAGCAATCTCGACCAGACAACGCAATTGCTTCGCCGTATTCATCTGCCAAGAGTTGTACTTCTAAGTGCCTTGCACCAGAACTTAATTTCATGCAGAATATTGGACTGCCCGGCACTTCACCTTGTACTGCTTTATATGCATCAACAACATCTTCATCTGAATTCACCATACGAACACCTTTGCCACCACCACCTTCGCTTGCTTTTATCATTACCGGATAACCAATGCGAGCACAACAACCAAGGCAGTCTTCAACCGTTTTCACATTCGCTTTATCATATAAATCGCTTGGTATACCATTTTGTAAATTTTCCGTATCAACAGTTAAACCATCACCATTCCATGATATGGTAGGACACTTTGCACTCTGTGCAATAATTGTACTACCAATTTTATCGCCGAGCAAATTCATAGGCAAGCTTTCAGGACCGATAAACGCTATATTCATTTTTGATAATGTATCTGGTAACACTGGATTTTCACTCGCATGTCCCCAACCAGGCCATACTGCGTCAGCACCACTTTGTTGCGCTAATCTAACAATTAATTGCACATTTGCGTAATTATTATTATTTGCACCACCTGGCACTTCAATGCATTCGTCGGCCATGCGAATATATTCTGCATTAGAGCGCAAATCTTCTGGTGTTGCCATGCACACAAAAATAATGGCTCGGTCGTCACCAAAATTTTCATATGCCCACTGTCGTATGGACCGAATACACTTCACTGCACCTATACCATTATTTGCAATTAAAACTTTTTTGATAACTTTTTTACCTTGGCACGATTTTACATATTCATCAACAGATGCGTATAAGGATGATAATGATGCACTTGGTCCTCTTCTTTTACTTTCATCGTTTAAATCTAATTCACCAATATCCGTCACATCAATATTATTCGATGATAGTTGTGGCGAGCGTAAATGTGTTACTGGTTCCATATTTGATTTGAAAATTGAGCAATAAATATTACTTTATATATATATGTATGTATGTATGTATGTATCAATATAATAGTAGTTGTAAAACGTGAATACTAATTAAAAAAATGAAGCGTAAACAACCCTACTACTACCGTTAACAAATAGCTTTCGTATTTCCTTTTTCATGTAAAAGAATAATTATAGCTTTAATCGTTACTAGTTGCTGCTATAACTTCAGAGATCGATAAAAAATGAGAGTCTTGATGAACGAATTGTATTATATATAAATTATAATAATAATATGTGTATTATAATATGATGATGATATGTTGTGTATCTTTTTTTTTTTATTGTTATTATTGCATTATAATTAATTATAATAGTAATAGTAATTAATCGTAAATTTATTTATTAATTTATAATAATTTTTTTCTTATTATTATTATTATTTCAATTTATATTGCCAAAATTATTGATTAGTGGTATTACCTCGTATATGTAAATAGCATTGTTTCGACGCGAAATCTACTCAAAGTTTTTACATTAGTGCGTGATAATGCAGAAAAATATTGCCGCATCATTCATTGTTGAAAAACCACAATTTAAATTATACCACGCACGACTATACCGTAAGCGATGCTGAAATTAAAATTAAATTTAAGAGAATGATGCGTGCGACACACACCGATTTTGTACTGATGCAATGTTGAACTAAATATGACGTCATCGTATACAGGGTTGAATTAGCAGAATTTTAGTGGATTTATATAATTTTTTACTTTGGTATATTTGTAATATCATTAGGTTTATTATATATATCATTAAATAGGAAATTAGATTGTATAAAAAGACAAATGGTAAATATGCCTGGAAAAATCATAAAATGCAGAAAATGAATGAATATTTTTACACCATCAAGTTCATCCAATTTTATTCCAAATACAATATATATATGACCTTAAATTATATGTATTACCAAAATACTCATTTTTTATATAGCTTCCACAAACTCCCGAAAATATTTGCATATATTCCCTTGACGCATTAAAAACATTTAAAAACAACCTTATTTTTACTTTCTTTTTCTTGTTTTGTTGTTGTGTTGTTGGTTTCATGAACAAAAAATAATAGTTTGAAGTAGGTAGGTATTGGTGGTGACAAGATACGGCACTTCCTAAAAGTAGTAGCCATATGGAATACTTGTAACCTGGCAAAATATCCACAACACCTCTCTTCTAGACTTTCTTGAGTTATAAAAAAACACCCACGTTGTTGTTGTATACAATACGGGGCCAGTTAGAATGGTCAGTGGTCAAAGTTATCTACTTTCATGTTATATTACATTTGCAGTAGTAGGATTAATCGTAGGTGTAGTCGGCACAGTTCTATATTTTGTTGAACAGCATAAAATAACATATTACGTTGAGACCAGTTGTTATGTGCTAAAAGCAGATGCAAAATATAGCTGTAGAACTTCACACAGTACCACTAACAAACATGGTTCACATACTCGTTGTCATTATTATCCGTATTGGGAAGTAAATTATTTTGTACAGCCACTAAAAAAAACTATTGTTTCAAGTATAGAGACTAATATTGGTTATTCCCGCTCAATAGCACTTTCAAAAGCCTATTCAGAACACCCTTTTCATTCAAACAGTTCGTGTTGGTATGATAGCAGTGGCACTCCTACCGCCCCAACCAATTGTTTTGATGTTCAATGGCAACAACCCAGCGACTATGGTTGGATACTAATGATGGTAATTGGATACGGTGTGACAGGATTATTCATTATTGTTGGTTGCTGTATATTTATTGTTACTAAAATGGATAGTAATTGTTGTTGTTGCATCAATGACAATAGTAGTAATACAAGTATTAGACGCCCATTGTATAGCAATGTTTCAAATTATTCTGCTACAACTACTTTTTGCAATAATAATCGAACAATCAGTCATACCCCGGATAATTATTATCTTGGAAGCAGGGATATTGATGACGTAGAAAACGATAAATTGGAAAGGAACCAGGAAGAAAAAAATGTAAATACTACTTCAGCTGCTGCTAATTTTGGCCCAGACTATGAATATTAAGGTAATATTTGACTTCCAAAAATACCTGGTAAAATCCTATAAAATAATAAATTTATAACATAGAACTTAAACTACCATT
>JACKZZ010007678.1_pt1 | contig 14632 bp, 9 predicted proteins | sample 8027871 | NCBI WGS metagenome assembly JACKZZ01 (sample SAMN15724774, study PRJNA655200) | protist metagenome | isolation source: fluorescence activated cell sorting (FACS) single amplified genomes of... | place: USA: West Boothbay Harbor, Gulf of Maine | collected 2000-07-19
CAAGAGTGAGAGTAAATTTTAAAAATAATTTTTATTAATGTAAAGCTCTTATATTATTTGTTTTTATTCAAAAATACTAATGATACTCATTTTTTTTCTGGCAATTAAAGTTAAATTAAACTTTAAAAATAAATAACTTATATAAAAGTTATACAATAAAAATTTTACGTGTATGTATTTTTTGAAAAGATAAAAAAGCTGTTTTTTAATTGCTCCGGTATATTTTTTACGCGCGTAAATAATTTATATATTATATATTTTATTGTAAAACGTCGGCGTGTACACATTATACTTTGTTGTATTCTTTCAGGAGTATATCATTGAAATGCGTATAACATGAAAAAGACGTGTAATACTTTATGGTGCAGTAAACAAACTACCGACAGCGCACAGCACAGCCAAACCTGCTACAATTATAAAAACCAAAGATCCAATGGCAGCATTTTGACGCCTAGTTGATGTGCTTACGCCCCCCGGTCCTCTATCAGCAACAGACCCAGGTAATGTATGACGAACATGATGCTTGCCACGTGACTTCAAATTTCCTGAGTGTTTAATATTAATATTTCTTGGTATAGATGCAGGATGTCCATTTACATTTTTTTTTTTAACATCCGAAGCCGCAGGTAAAGTTTGTTGTGCATGCTGTGCATGTTGTTGTTTTTGCTCTTCTTTTTCTTGTTCTTCCTTCTGCTTTGAATAAACTTTGTGGTTGTAATGGAACCATCCCTTTTCATTTAATTTATTTTGTTTACTAGCAAAACTTTTTGGGTGTGTTGGGTCCAAATGACTATGGCCAGGACCAGCTGTTTTATTACCTTTGTTATTTGAAGTAGCTGTTGATGATGATTGTGCAGGAACAGCTTTTGGCGCCCAGTTATTGACAGCTTTCTCTAATATTTGTTTTACTGCATTTAATTTCGGTTTATTATTCAAATTTGGTGGTGTTGGCTGTGCTTTTGTAGTTGCAAGTGGTGGTGGTTTTGATTTTATTGGTGCCGGGTCGTTTACATAGTTACTGCTAGCGTGCCCAACAAGCAGAACTAATACCACCAGTATTGGCAACACATGCTTTCCTTTTGTCATCATGGTACACATTGGGTAAACATATACCAAAATTATATATATATATATATGTATTCAGTTACGTACTTCAACAGTGCAACAGTGTTTTTCTTCTCAGCAAATCGAGGAGTTAGTTCACATTTTTAATTAATTTTTTTTTGGGATGATGGATGATCTCATCGATCCCCACCACTATTTCAACTACTACTATTCACTATTGTTTGTTGTTTTGGCTATATTTTAATAAATAAATAATAAAAATAAAAAAAAATATCTTATCTTTATAATAATATAATGTAATACAATGGAAATAATCTATCCTTTTCCAACTGATACGCCCAATGATAATTATATATGAAGTTAGGTGAGCCATGTGAAGAATACCTTAAGTACAACATTCAATGTCGACAGTAATCAGTTCCTTACAGTTACACAGTGTCACTTTGGATGACATAGTTAAGTATAACATGGAATTGTACAACTAATGCCAGTTAGAATACGCAAATGGATACTAGTGTTAGTGTCTCCAAGTCTAGAAACAACACACCTTATTTACACACATCGCAGTTGTTAACAAAGTTGAAAATGTAATAGTGAGTATAGTAATTGGACCTCCTCTATGTTAACACTGGTTATCATACGACATATTTAACACGTATTATTATTGTACAGATGAATTCTAGAGCAACACGTGGTGAGTGGTGTTCTTTTTATCAATGAATTAATACCAACAATGTTGTACGTAAACGGAGTTGTTTCCGTACAAACTTCCTAACGCTAATCCCTGTCACATTTCATTTTATTATTTTTATTATTATTGATACAACGCTATTGCAATGCTACTACTAATATATGTTTGGGCTGTTTTGGTATATTGGTTTGTTGTTCGAAATGTAATATAAAAAATAATAATAATTAATAATAATATAATTAATAATAATAATAATAAATAATAATAATAATAATAATAATAATAATAATAATAATAATAATGGGCAATAATATAATAATAAATAATAATAATAATAAATAATAAAATAATAATATAAGAGAAGAGCTATATTATTAATATTATCATCATCACACCACGTGTATCCACACAACATATGGCCAATCTGCAGCGTTGCATGCGGTGTATCCTGCCGTAGACCAACGTGGGTTTTCGTTTCCACTTTAATTGACACGTACTAACCACGCACCATAATTAGGACCATTCCATAATGTACATATCACCCGCATGGATATATTATACATTGTTTGTATTAGTTATTTTGAATAATCATGTATATAAAATACACGGAAAATGGAGAGGAGGTCGTGGCAGATGGAAAACTATGACATACAACTATGAGGAAGGGGCTGATGCAAGACCACCACCTGATACATTGAAAACAGAGGATAAGGATGGAAAGGAAGTAGTTGTAGGCACCGTGTTAAGAGCAAAATGGAGAAAAGGTGAAACGTGGTATACTGGTCATGTAGACCTAGTCAATCCAGACGGCACAGTTGACATACAATATAACGATGGCGACTATGAGTGGTTTGTAAAACCTAAATATTTACAAGTTTTAGCTGGTAAGAAAATACAAAAAGTGAAAGAATCCAAGCTAATCTCTCGCCCGGATATGAAGAAATTTCTAGGTAGCATTGATTATGCCATCTATGGCGCCGCAAAATTGCTGCCAAAAAAAGGCGAGATCACATTTACAAGGGAAGATGAAGACGTTTTGGAGAACTCTGAACTTACTATTGAGGAAAAAGGCGCAATGTTGTCGGAGGAAGAGTTGTTGGAAATGGATTTATACGATACACGTGTTGAATGGCTAGAGCAAGCCGCGGCATCAACGGTCAATAAAACGCAGTGTGGTTCAGGTAATTTTGGGTTAGGTATTTTACACCGTATGGATGGGAATGAAAAAAAAGCATTATCCTTTTTCGCAAAGTCAGCTGATTGTGGTAATGCTGGTGCACAGCGTATACTGGGTCTAACATATGGTGGATCCTACCAAGCAATGACATCGGCGTGGAGCAGTGAGGAGGATAACGCCGAGCATACTAGTTCTAGCAGCAGCACAACAAACATAAAAAAGAAAAGGACTGCTACGGGTAAGTCAAACAGGAAAGAAGATAAAATAAATGGCGGCGATGAAGGTGTAACGGCAAAAGCAATATTGCATTTATATTTTGCTGCTTTGGGCGGCGACGCACCAGCACAATTAGCCTTAGGAACACGCCATTTATATGGCCGTGGTGTTCCAAAAAAGTGTTCAACAGCTGTATTATACTTACAGGCAGCTGCTGATACGGCTGTTAAAAGTGTTGAGGAGCGTGGGCATGAGCATGTCGTTGAATCCGTTTTATTGTCACAACACACAAGCGATGGGTTAGCTGGTCGTCGGGCGCGACAACGCCATGGAAGTGGTACAGGCAATGGGTTAGACGATGATATCGTACAATATTTAAGTTACGCAGCACGGAATGGCGACGATAAGGCGCAACATTCGCTTGGAGAAATATACTACTTCGGCATTCGTGGAAATCCTAGGAACGCACTAAAAGCCAAAGCGCTGTTCGAGCAAAGTGCGCAGAAAGGCAACAAGCGCGCGATGGCAATGCTTGGCCATCTATATGGTCGCGGCCATGGTGTCGAAGCAAATAATGAAACTGCGCTAAAATGGTTTCATTTAGGTGCTGAGAAAGGTAGCACATTAGCCCATGCACGTTTAGGTATGTTTTACTTATATGGTCTGTCCGTTAAACGTAACATCACAAAGGCAAGGCATCATTTTCAACGAGCAGCAAACGAAGGGGATGCTGGTGCAATGCATAGCTTAGGAATTTTACGTATTAAAGGGTTAGGTGTACGTCGAGATTATGTCAAAGCATTAAGGCTATTCAAGCAAAGTGCTGGACAAGGCCATACATTGGCACAAAATAAATTAGCTCAAATGAAATTATTAGGCTTAGGTATGCCACCATCATGCGAAGATGCAGCTAAAACCTTTAAAAGCGTTGCCGAACACGGCCCATGGTCGGATATGATGAAGATTGCACACAAAAGGTTCCAGCAAGGTAAATACGACCCTGCTTTGTGGTTGTATGGTATGTTGGCTGGGGAAGGCTATAATGTTGCAGAGAGTAACGCAGCTTTTTTATTAGAACAAAATGCGGTGGAGAAAATCAAGCCATTTTCTTTGTTGGTAGACAAATATGTAAGGCCATATTTGAATAGATCATTGACTCAAAATATTTACGGAGTACTGTTTTATCTAATCGATACTGATGAGGCCCGTGATCACAATGACAATAGTAAGAACGATGAATCACCACCAGGCCCTGCAGAGAAAAATGCGGAGCAAAGTATAGCCTTTTATAACCTTGCAGCAGAGCAAGGATCCTCATTGGCATATGTAAAAATTGGCGATTTATATTATTATGGCCTTGCAGGTAAAGCACGCGATGGAACACAAAATTATAAAAAAGCGTATAATTACTATAGCAAAGCATCTAGATTGCAAAATGCCCAAGGTAGATTCAATTTAGGTTTCATGTATGAGCATGGTCTCGGTGTAAAACGAGATTTACATTTAGCAAAACGTTTTTATGAGGAAACGACAAGTTTAGATTCTGAAAGCAAATTGCCTGTTTTTCTAATTGTTTTAAATATGCGATTGAGAAGTGCATGGGAACGCTTAAAATGTAGAATGCTAGGTTTGCCTATACCGCATATTGAAAAAATGTTGCTAGAAACTAAAGGTAGTGCCGACAACAAAGGTAGTAAAACCAAAGCTAGTAAAGAACAAAGTAAAGATAAAAGTGGTAAAGTTTTGAAAAAAGGAAATTACATACAAGCCCGTTGGCGTGGAAAAAGGAAATACTACAGCGGTTGGGTGCACCACGTGAATGCAGATGGAACTATGGATATACAATACGATGATGGCGACTTTGAGCACAATGTACCTGTATCGCTTATTAAACGTATCAATACAAAGGTCCATCCATCTGTTATAGCAGAGCAGACGAAAGCAAAGATTGGCAAGGGTAGTAGTGCTGGATTTTTCTCAAAATATTTACCTGAAGCATATTACGATTCAGATGCAGCAATTTTATTTATAATACTATGCCTTGTTAGTTACGTATCAATAGTGCAAATGGTAATTGCATTTAAATGGCTACTAATCTGCTTTTTTTAAATTGAAAAAAAAACAAAGGAACACAAAACACCGAACAACATAAACAACAGAAAGTAAATGTAGCAAATATAATTTATAAAAATATCAATAATAATAATAATAATAATATAATATAATAAAATGACCAGTAATAATAACAATAATATAATAACGCCACTTAGTATGGGGAAGTAGAGTATATCACTTAGATTATACCTCATTGGGATGAGAGCATGACGCTAAATCCCAAACTTGATTTAAATACATGTATGTATCTTAAGAAGTATACAATTCCTATATATATAATATTTAAATCAAGTTTGGGATTTAGTGTCATATGCTCATCCCTATAGGTTACGATTTGGGGATTTTACTACTCTCACTATATATACTACTGTGAATTGTTGTTGCGGCTTGCGGCAGTATCCATTGACGAACAAAACGAACGAAACGAACGCACGCAACGGCATAATAGGTATATTGCACCCCCCCACACACACAAATAAACTTGGGTAGATCCGGCGTAAGTTTATATACATTATGGCAAAACCATCATTTTGTAGTGGTGAACGACTGGCAACATTTGTTGCATTTTTTGCACTAGCATTTGTAGTACCAAGTATCATATATATTGAAAACCGAGAGGTTAAAATAGCACAAGATTTAGACGCCAAAATTAGAAATGTTGTCGTTGTCTCTGCTGAAAATGTTGATGAAAAAAATGATAATAAATTGATCCATATTTCTGGGAAAATTGCAGATGCAGAGAAAATACAATTAACAGACGAAGTATTTCAATTAACAGTGCAAGGTAGTATGAAGTTGAAGCGAACGGTTGAAATGTTACAGTGGCAAGAAAATAAATTTAAACGACGTAAAAAGGTTTCTAAACAAAATTCCAAAGATACAACTAGTTTTACATACGTTCAAGTATGGAGTGATAAATATATAAATTCAAAGAAGTTCCAAGACCCATCGTACAAGAACCCACCATTTTTACCAGACTTAAGAAGTAGAGAATTTTTATCAGAAAAGATTCAAGTTGGTGCCTATAAAATTCCATCAAAATTGATTAGTGTTTCAGTAGCACCACATACACTCGTACCGATAAATAATGAGATTATCGAAAATTTAAAATCTGGTGTACGTGGTAATGGGGATAGTATTTTAAATGGCGGTAGCGGAAAGGTTAGGCAGCAAAGTTCTCGTGGTGCCATTTCTAAAGTAAGAGCAACGATTTTAAAGTCTGGTGAATTACGGATAAAAGACAATAAACTTTACTCTGGTTCTGCAGGGGAAAACGAAGTTGGTAATTATCGCATTAGTTTTTGGAGTAGTGGGCATACATATTTATCAGCATTAGGGAAACAAAAAGGCAACACAATAGTACCATATGATACATCAAATGGCAATAAATTGTACATGTTAAAACCTGGGCTGCATAGCGCAAATGACATGTTGGCGGAAGATAATAATTATGATTCTTCAACAAGTTGGTTATTTCGTGCTGTGTGTTTGATTCTAATAATAATATCAACCCAGTTTTATTTAGTAACTGTGTATGGAAATAATAACAATAGTTACAATCGTTTACCAACAGCATCACCAAATGCAAATGGTAACGGCGATGGTGTTGCTACTAATAGCGGTGTTAATGAAAACAAAGTATTGCCATTGCGAAAATTGTCAATACTTTTAAGTTTGTTGGTGTATTGCTCAGTAGCAGGTGTCATGTGGTTAACGACTAGGTGGTATTTATCACTTACATTATTTGGCACTGCGTTAGGACTACTTCTAGGCGTATACAAGCTTGTGCATAATACTTGAAAATAGAGCGAAATATTGTTATGTTATGTGTAAAACTTTTGTGTAACTTCTAAGAATAAAGAGAATTTGACAATAATGAGAAGAAAGTGCCGGTAAAAACGGATACAGAAAATAAATCTGAAATTTTTCTTGCTGGCGCGGTCCATATATATACACACAATTACGACGATCGTATCTTCTTACCTTTTTGGTACATACCTCACGTAAGTTAAAAGTTACAAAAAAAAAAGATATATATATACGTATATCTCTCATAATTTTTCACGGTGTGTATCATATATTATATTAATATATTAACGCTTTTTGTTTTAATAATATTTAAAATATATATAAATACTATTTTACACGTCAATACTGACTTTCATATTACTCATAGTATCGTCATTAATCCCAGTCATTTCTACTGCACCATTGTCATCCCCCCCCTTTTCATTATCCTTACCAGCATTTTTCCTAACTTGCGGTTTCAATTCAATTGGATCATCTAATCCAAATTCATCCTCATTGCCTTCATCATCACTATCTGCACCAACTCGCAAATATGGATTATTTGACATAGGACGAAATGCTTTACCAGTCAGGATGTAAAAAAATGCAGTTGCACCTTCCCCTGCCAACGTTTTCCAATACAAATTTTCGTATGATAACGATGCTCCTAACAAGCGTACAATAATTCGAGTGAAATAAATATATGCTACTACTGCTATGTAAAAATTTCTGTATTGTGTTAATTTGTTTAAATTCCTTTCTGCTTTACCATCAGTAGCAGCAGCAATTCTCAAGCTTCGAATTTGCCATACAATTGGAAACAAAACAAGGCAGCAGCAAATAATATCAAACAAATTCAATATATCACGCCACGTTAACCATGCTTCTGACCCCGGCGACATTTCCTCTAATACAACTAACGCTATGTTGTCTAACACTTGCAATGGCAAAACTATGATTAAAATTTGTTTTTCTTTTGGATTTAAATACGGTTTCAACATGGACCACCCGGTACCAACTAAAAGAATAACAACAAAGAATGTTGTCCCTTTTAAAAATGCAAATATGTAATAAAGTACGTTCCACCCCACAGGCTGGCCATGTAACTTGATAAAGTGGTATGACACGGAATGAAATAGAAGCGACATTGCTTTAAACATTAATAACAAAGCCATCATCATATGAACATGGTGTACAAATTCATTGTTTGCGCGGCAATAATATATCCAAAACAATGTCATTCCAGCATACAACAATGTGAACATAAAATAAATGGTTGGCAAACTACTTTCTCCAGCTGTTAAATAATTTTTATTCCCGGAAGCATCAACGTTGTAAAATATTGCTTTTAATTCAAACGATACCGTTGTTGTACCTGCTTGAGGTTTACAACGTTCGAAAAGAACTTGATACAAACCTTCTTCATCTTTTTTAATAACTTGCTCATGTGTCCACCCTTTACTCCATTTTTTTGAATCACTTGGGGCAATCCATTTTGAATCTTTTAAAACATTTTCATCCGTATCCAACAAACATGTTTTCGCCTCTTGTGCTGCTTCAAGTTTCGACAGTGCATCACTTTCACTATCGGTTTTTAAAAGTGTAAAACCAGTGTTAATATCAGCACCATTTGGCAGTGGCGACATGCCAAAGCTTTTTACTTCCAGTTTAACAACACCTCCTTCACGAAAACCAAAACGTTCAATGCCAAAAATAGACCTTCCATCACCCTGAATTTTCAAATCATGTATACGAGCATCTGTGGGCATTATTGTTATTACATTAGTAATGGTAAATATTAGTTGTAAACTAATAAAGAAACTAACTGAAACCATGACACTGCTACTATTGATGGTGCGATTAAACGTTATGCTCTCACTATATTTGTTACTGGCACAACGATGCTACACCCGCAATTAAATTGTGCTTAAAAGGAATGCAGAATCTCTCTCTCTCTTTGATGCCAGACTTGCCAACTATATTGGTAATAAATATTTCGACGTGGAGGCTTCACAACATTGGAAGCATGGTGTTCCTTGAAATATTGGGAGAAGAGAAGAAGAGGTGGTTCTCGACAAAACAACACACTATACGATAATATAGTATAATAAAATACTACAACAACAAAACACAGTACTATGAAAGAATTATAATATATATTAACACATATAACAAAGAACGTTAACGTTGTTTATATAATAATGTAAATAATATATTATTATTATTTATTATTATTTATTATTATTTATTATTATTGTGAAATTAATAATATGTTTTTTTTTTAAAATTTTTTTAAAATTTAATAAATTCATTATTATTAAATAAACAAGTTTATTGGAGCACAAAAATTAGAATTTGTACTTGGTCCTATCATATTTATATACTAAGGTTTTTAGCGAGGTTTTGATCGAATTTGGACCCTTAAACCATATACTTCATCTACTAACTAAGATTTCATACTTATTTATTACTTATGATTTTCCAATACTTAATAGGTATATTAATCTAGATATATTCTATTCCCACTAAACAATTGAACACACATACACACCCCGTCACATTTTAAAAGTAATTCAAATGCTAAAGGCTTTTTACTGAACCGTACGATCGTGCACCCGATGGAGATGCGTCGGCTTTATATATTTTCAGAGAGACTTTACGGTTTAGATTTTCAATTTTTTGTTTAAATCAATTTTTATGAGTGTTTTTATGTTGTTGGTTTTGCGTGTCTAGTCGACAGGTGGAATACATACATAATGGATAACAATGAAAATATAAATGAATTAATGATGTTTGTTATTTTTATTTTTCGCCAATGTTTTAAGGGATTGCCTCGAAACATTTCGAAATTTTCTATAATTTTTCTGCTCTATTTATTATTACGAATTTGTGTTTCTAATTGTACTTGGTGCAAAGTGCCGAGTAAGCGAATGGACTCCTACTCGATCCCCTTGTATGAGAGCACCGTCAATACTATACTCCCCCTAATAGACAAGTGATTGGAATAGGTCTTGCTGTGTATCTCCCAATAAATATACTAGCCAGTATAGCGAACCTGCTCGATCCATCGGGACACACTCGTAGAAGGTGTCTTTCAAAATACACGCCACAATCACATCGCCAATTAGCATAGGGATAGCATCCATGAATTCTGTTTTTGATAAAAATATTTGAATGATGTTATTAGCAGGGTAATACCATTGTAAAAAGCTTTGCCGCATTAAATTTGGCATTAAAATAATAATAATAAATAATAAATAATAATAAAAAATAATAATATAAATAATAATAATAATAATAATAATAATAATAATAATAATATAATATTTATAATTAAAAAAAAACAACACAACAAAACAACTGTTTATCATTAAAATGTATCGATTATTAAAAAAAAATCTTTTACGAATAATGGTTGATTGATTGTTGCGGGGGAAAGCAGCCATTTAATACAGGAATAAGGAAGCAGGATTGTACCGTGCACGCGTAGTTTACCGCCAGGATTATATCGAATACGACTAGTGTAGACAGATATAGTTTATATAAATAAAAAGAATATTTGGAACGTTATTTTCACAAACACCATCATGCCAAAAAGTAGGAAGAAAGGGTCGAAAGGAAAAATGAAGAAACTGCAACGGTTAAAAGAGTTGGAGAATGAAAAGCGACGAGCATTGGTGATTAAAAATGCTATGTACAAACCAGATGGCGAGTCAGAAGATACAGTTAAAAATACGTTGGCTGACTTTGCTGCATTTACAAAGTATAGTAGAAATGGATTAGATATTTCAATCGAGTTTTCTTCTGGTATGGCAATGGATGTTGAAACTAGACAACGTACCTTTGACGTTTTAAAAGATAATATGAAACAGATGTACGACAAAAGTGGCTGGGGATGGAGCGATAGAAAAAAAATGAATGAACACACTGACTCATCCGCAAGATTTCTTGTCGCAAGAAATATACAGGGCGAGGTTATTGGATTCACACAATTTCGTTTTTTAATTGAAAAAAATTACGAAGTGTTATATATATTTGAGTTGCAAGTTGCTATGAACGGTAGAAGATGTGGTTTAGGGCGGCATATGATGCAAATATGTGAATTAATGGCAAGAAAAAATGAAATGAAATTTGTTATGTTGACAGTTTTCAAAAATAATGTAGCCGCAATGAATTTTTATCGTAATAAAATGAAGTATGAATTGGATGAAATTAGCCCAAGCGAATGCGGTGATGATACTGCTGATTATGAAATTTTATCAAAATGCGTTGATCCAGCATTGAAAAAGTTAAGACAACTTGACCAAAAGAATAATAATAGAAGTAATAACAATGTAACAAAGCAACAGAAACAAGCACACCGACAACCTCTTGGAGATATCAATGCAAACCAATTAACACCTTCAAAAATTCTCTGAACATACCAAACGAATATTATTTATTAAATATGCCTTAAAAAAGATATATTAACTTTTTTAAATATTCAATATAAGCTTATTTTAAAGTTATTACTGATATTTAAAATTTTTATAGACTATAAATTCTTCTATTTTTTGACATTTTGGGAATAATTCTGATTCTTTTTTTGTCATTTTTTCTTTTTTTATATTTTTTATTATTTATATCTCCTTGTAATTTTTGTTTCAATATTTTTTTTTGTTCATATAATTAATATCTGAATTTAACACAAATAGTTTTTCACATTTATTAATTGAATTATGTTTCTAAATTATCTCTAACTTAAATATATATATTTACTAAAATTATCGATGTACCTCTTTCGATACTTCCTTATTGAGGACGTATTGATACGCAAAGTATGATCGACTAAAGGAACTCAGTTATTGTATTCCATAGAGAGGTTGGAATTATCATGAGAGTAATTAAAAAATATAATACGCGCATAATTATTATTATTATTTCTACTACATTTCATAATTTCTTTATATACACGGTTTTAAATTAGCTTATGATATCATCATAAGCTTAATATAATTTTTAAAAAAATAAGTTAAATGCATTTTTATGTGTAAAGGTAAAAGACCTAAACAAGCAAACCAGGGACCGCACAGTAAAATTTTCTTAAGTCTTATTTTATCTTTATATAAAACCTTGTCGCTCAGCAATTAAAAAACCACAAACAACAAATAATAACAACAATACAATATTCTTTGCAGTATCATTATTGTTATTATTGTTACTTCCATTTTTTCCACTCCTGGAATTTGTTTTGCTTTTTTTTTTACCTTTTTGATATGGTTTTAAATTACCACGAAAATCTTCAATCGAGCTATATCCTTTTTCAATCATCATAGTTTTCAATTCATTACTTATTCGTTCAAAACAGCTAGGGCCTTCCGTCCAATGTTTTGTACCAACTTGTACCGCTTTTGCACCACATAAAATTAATTCGAATGCATCGGTTCCACTTGCTACACCACCGACACCGATAATATCAATATCATCTGATAGTAATTCATACATTTTTCTAACATTTGCTAATGCTGTTTGCTTCACAAAACCACCACCTAAGCCACCATACCCACCCTTTGGCACAATGGCGCTCATTTCGTTTTCAGCATCCACTACAAGTGCATTCCCAATAGTATTCATGGTGGTTACAAACGATATAAATTCGGAATAAGAATTTATAATATCAGCTGCACGTTTGAAATGTGGTATGTCAAAATATGGTGCTAGTTTCACACCCAATATTTTACCAGAATTTTGAAAAATTTCATTTGTACATATTTGATCGATAACATCCTCCATTTGTTCAAAATCATACGCAATAACAGGTTTACCAGGGACATTTGGACACGCTAAATTTAATTCAATAGCCGAGATACCATCTACATCACAGGCCCGCTCAAGCATTTCCAAATTTTCATCAATGTTTTTCCCAGATAATGATACAATATATGGTTTACCAGTTGCTGTCACCGCACCAACTAAATCTTCTGATATATAATAATCTATACCATTATTTGGCAATCCTTCCGAGTTGATACTGCCATGACAACCTTCGCCTAAATCAATATTTTGTATTGCACGCGGCATGGGATTACCACTTTGCTTGTTCAACGTGCAACTTTTACCAAGCACAGCACCAGATTTTGACTCACCAATTTTAATCAGCATGCCTTTTGTCGTGGTACGTGGCCCCGATGCATTGTAAATACAAGACGCTAGTGGTATGCCAGCAATTTCAGTTTCAAGAGACATGATGTGTTACTACAAACGGCATATATTGCTCACAAAACTACACCGCACGTGTACGTTGTAGGTAAGCGTTGTACACGTCGACCGTTGCTATATACTTTTGATGGTATCTTTTTGTTGTTTCCCACACCAGTCAAAGTATTTAAGGTAATATCAATACGAGTATCAATTTCCTATTGTTACTCATTATAAATCCTCTAGGATTCTGGTATTTTAGAACCCAAAAGTAAATTATTCTAAAACCCATCATATATCCTATTTTATTGATCTGATTTTTTATAATCATTTTTCATGCACCAAAACATTCATATACGAAATTTTATAGCGTAATTGCAAATACTTTTTTTTCAAATTGTGTTTGAATGTGTGTGTAATTGTTAAATTATCATACAGTTGGCATTACTATAGTAGATAAGCAGGAACAACATCGTAAGTACAGTTTACATATACTAACTATACTTATAGTCCTATCTTGGCTCTTATAATAAAATAATATACCATAATATATATATATATATAATATATATACTTATATTCGTCACACAGAAGTTCATTTGTATGTACATGAACCACTTAGCACATTAACGTTTCCCCCTATTATTATTATACACGGTTAGATTGGACACAACCTTGGTGCCATTGTTGTATCGATTGAGACGCGATCATTCGTACATTTTTTTATTCTATTTTTTATAATATAGGCAACAGAATCATACAAATATACTAGTATGGCAGAGATTGAGCTTAGTGAAGGCAGAACAACTAGTACTGCAAACACCAATGGATTGCATAGTGGTGAAGCAACAGGCGTGGGTCGCAATAATGTTATGAATGCCACAGAAAACCCACTGCATCAAAACGATTCAAATGAAAACGACATGACACTCCATGGGGATGTAGAAGAAACGCAATCAAAACAACACAGAAAAACAAAGAAACGAGGTGCGAGAAAAACTATTGAATCATTAAATGTAGTTATTACGCAAATGACATGCTGTAATATTATTGGCTGCCGTGGTTTGATGATTTTATTCGTGATGCTATCAATTTCAGCATTGCATGCTGGCGTGGTAGTAGTTTCTACAAAACAGCTTCAGTACATAAATCGCGAAGGGGTGTGGATATTCTTCGTCTTTGCTCTTGTATTCGGATTACTTCCAGTTTATTTCCTTCTTCGATGGAAAAAATCAACAACAAGTTGGTTAAATCGGAACTACAACACATTTTATCGTAGATCGGATGAAAACGATATTCTTCGTCAAATGAGGAATTGGTACAACGGGATGTTTGGTTTGGAAAAAGGTAAATTATACTTTTGGAGATTATATATGTTTGAAATCGTGGAGAATGGGATACAA
>JACKZZ010022885.1_pt1 | contig 14632 bp, 12 predicted proteins | sample 8027871 | NCBI WGS metagenome assembly JACKZZ01 (sample SAMN15724774, study PRJNA655200) | protist metagenome | isolation source: fluorescence activated cell sorting (FACS) single amplified genomes of... | place: USA: West Boothbay Harbor, Gulf of Maine | collected 2000-07-19
CCGCTAGCCTCTGTGCCGGCCGCGCGCTAGCCCTGCCCATTGGCAGGACCGGCCGCCACTACATAGTCCCCGGCCACTTTTAGCCTGCCGGCTGCCGCTGGCCTGCCAGCCGCGGCTAGCCTTCCGCCTGCCGCTGACCACCCTGCCGACCAGCCACTGTTAGCCTTCCGGCTGCTGCTAGCCTACCGGCCGCCGCTAGCCTGCCGGCTGCCTTGCGCATGGTGTGTCTCTTGTTGGGGTCCGTGGTTGCCGCTCTGCGCACGGCAGGCCCCTGCAGTAGTTAGCTTTTTGCGCCCTGTCCCCTGACGAAATCGCGTGGGCCGCTCTACGGGCCCCCTTAAGCATCCCCTTAAAGATCACCTTAAAGATCACCTTAAAGATTCCCTTAAGAATCCCCTTAAAGATGCCCCTTAAAGATTTCCCCTTGAAGATTTCCCCTTAAAGAAATCGCCTTAAAACCTTTCGGCCCGAATCCCCATGCTATGGGCCAGGTTTTCTGGGTGCAAAAACCTTGCGCCAACGCACACGCAAAAACGCAGCATACCGCCGGCGCAAAAATGAAACCCAATGGCATGATCCATTCCCCCCCCCCACCGTTTTTTAAGGAGTTTCTTAAGGGGAAGTCTTAAGGGGAGTTCTTAAGGAGTTTGGTCCATAAGAATAAGTAAAGGGAATGATCAACATGAAATTGTCTATTGTGATTGTCAGTAAGGAACAACACAATTTACTTTTACCTACTTCCCTAATAGGTTTCCAGATCACCTTCGAGTTCGAAGAGAACGATTTCATGGAGCAGACGGGGTTGACAAAAATCGTCGAAACCGAGTTTGTGTCCGAGCACTTGACCGAGATCACCTGCAAAGAGGTGAAGATGGTGGAAGACATCAAGTGGAAGGTCGGCAAGGACGTCACGATCGAAATGAAAAAGCAGAGAGCGAACAAGAAAAACGCGTCAAAAAAGCCGGTATTGAAGAAGGAGCCGCGAAAATCCTTTTTCCGAACCTTCTTCCGAACCATCGACATTGAAAATCCGGAGGAAATTCAAGATTTGCTCAACAAAGCGATGGAGGAAATGGGGTACTCAATTTTTCATCTGCAGCTTCGCGTGCAGCTTGCTTGTTAGGTGCTTTTTTTTCTTTGCCAACACCGCATAGACGGCGCAGTGATGTGGTCCGGCGATGCAAGTAATTCGAAAAAAGTAACAGATAGTATGCGTATACTATTCGCTTTTTGTAGTTGTGTTTTTTTTTCATGTTTTACTGTGTTTCAATTGATAAATGAATTGAATCAATTTTTCCCAAACAAAATGACTTATATCACGATGGTATGGACGTCATTAGGTTTGCCTTTCGCAGCATTCACGCACAGATGCAAAAAAGTAAATATAAAGGGTGCGCTTTATGCACTTTTCCACATAATCTAGTTCGCGATATTTGATGACGCAAAGAAAATTAATTTAAGTGTTTCCTTTATTTAGTTTCTGAGTGGATCTTGCATCACTAAAAAAAAAAAACGAGCAGAACACCATGCAGAGTAAAATTAGTCTGCACGTTGTCGTGTGCGATGAACACGACAGTTGCTCATAACCTGCAGCATAACAGTATTCCGCATGTTGATAGGAATGAAGAAAGGCAAATCGGAATTCCAAATCACACGCATTCCTAAACAGCATGGACCACGAGGAAGAGTTGGATGAAGAGGATCAGCAGGAGATGTTTGAGGAAGCGATGGAGAAAGTTCAAGACGACGCCTACGAAATTGCCTGCACTCTGCACAACAACATCATTCCGCACGCGGTGAAATTCTACACCGGCGACGCAATGCCGCAGGACGAAGATGACGAGGGCGAAGAGGACGACGAGGATGAGGTACTTTTTGTCTTGTGCTGATGTAACACAATTTCTTCTACGTTCATGTTATTTTTTGCGCGAGCAGATCATGATGAAACTGGTTTGCTGGAGCTAGTGGTGCCTTTCCCGCCCCCGATCATGCCGAACTAAAACCACCATCCCTGCGAATAGTAGTACATGCTTCTTTACATCAATGAAAAAAATTCAAACTTTCGACAGGATGACGACGACGAGGATGACGACGAAGAATCGATCGAGGGGTCTTCCGACGGGGAGGGTGGTGAGAAGAAGGATATCCATTGCAAAAATGTCCGGGTCTGGAAAGAATGGAATTTGTGATGCTAGCTTTCGACCACACAAAAATCCGCATTGCATGAGAGGCAAAAGGCGCTCAGATTGTTGCCACTCAAAGGGGGCATTTCTGATGCAGAATACTGCAAACCTTTGCGAAAGCTGTGATGCTAGAGCATGCATCACAGGCATCGGAGGCGGCCATGTACAATTTGCATGACAATCTTCCCGAAAATTTCAGACCCAGACATATTTGCATTTGATAAAGGAGAAGATGCCGCCAAAGGAACTCTTCAAGCCGTCCGAGGGGAACACGCTCGGTGAGGGTGGCGGCGACAAGAAAGTCAACTCGGAAGAGTGCAAGCAGCAGTGAGGAATTTTGAATCGAGGTTTGATTGACCACCACGGGACGGAGATGTTGTAATCTCGCTTGCTACAGCGCCGGAATAAAAATGAATCTCATCGAAGATAGCTAACGATGAATCGATAAAGATCCCAGGAACAAGCTCCTACGTCTGGCGAATTGTATTTGTTGAAGGTGAATGCAAGAAATTCACAGGGAATACGGAATAGTACTAACTTGCAACTGCGACTTGGATGAATGTTTCTTTCACGACGAAGTATAGCGCTTATCAACCCTTCTTTACGCAACAAGAGGGCGACATGGTAGTACGAACGACATCAGAAGATAGCAGCAGTGCCTGTTTTTAATCAAATCTAACGAACAGCTTCAGCTACTTGCACAAATTCACCAGCAAGAGGACTGACTAAGACGCTAAGAAAGTGACGAACGAAAGCGAACCATGCATCAGTGCGATTTTCTCGAACTTAGAGAGACGAGCTTCCGGCGCTGTCTTCGCGGTGTCGCTTCTCGAGCGATTTTTCTACGTCTTGTTTGACGCTGTGTTCCTGAAGTCAACACGACCGCGCTACATAATCATACGACGAGGCACTCAGCGCTGTGGCACGCCAAATGAAAACGGCGAAGTTGTCTTCACTCAGACCGCAAGTGATCTTCTCGTATAATTAGGAAGACAGATCAGAGTCAAAGCGAAGCGCGTCCGTGTTTTTGGAGTTAATAAAAGTAAAATTTTGAAATTTCGCGGATTGGTGAGAGCGAATCTGTACCAATATGCTAATTTTGAAGATTAAAGAAGGTTCTTTTATGGTCGTAGACGGATGGGAGCAAGGCTCTGTGACATTTTGAGTGAAGATTAACGCCCTGCGATGACAGTAATGCGTTTTTCTTCAGTCAAAGTGCGTTGATAAAAATAAAATTTTGAAAATTCGCGGAATTTCAAAGTCAATAAAAATAAAATTTTAAAATTCCGCGGAGTGTTGAAGCACAAAATGATCAAGATCTACATTGGTAGAGTTGTTTTTTTGCCGGTCGACACCATACTTGGTCTTCATCTTCAGTTCAGATCTTGTTTCGAGCCTCAATAAAAATAAAATTTTAAATTTTCGCGGATTTTGTGCAATCCAACGACGTGCGTTGTGTGTTGCTGCATGTTCCGCCTCCGTCCGAGCGTTATCATATATGATGGATGCCACTGTTGGTGATTTCTGTTTGCATTTGGCGACCAACCTCAATAAAAATATAATTTTGAAAATTCGCGGACGAATTCTCCTAATTAAGGATCGAATCTAGTCGCTCATCACCTGTAGACGATTCCTGAGCGTCGTCCTCGTTTTGATTTATCGTACCTGAGGGCCGCTAGAGAGTCATGTTATCTGATGTTCGTGGTGGCGTAGCTCGTGCGTCTGTCGTTGCTGTGGCGCAGGTACAGCCCCCCCTCGGCCGCACCACGGACGCCGTTGGGCGACCGATTTCAGCAGGGTTCTACAACTTGCAGACCAGTTTACTACAAGGGGTACATCAGCCACCACCGGCGCCGTTCAAGAACTTCAGCGGTGTGAGAACAGCACCAGTTGACCACCATGAACAGTTTGTTCCCAACGGTCATACAACAATAACTACCCACGCCCAAGACGCTCTGCCTCCGCCACCACGCACCAGGATCGACGTACAGGCCTCCACGACCCGACGCGAACAGCGAGCGCGGAAACGAGACCTCGTGCTTGATCAACTCAGACAACAGGCGGATGAGCTGCGCCGGCGGGACCGCTTGCTGTGGACGCTGTTAGAGGAAAGGTTAGCGGCATCCCAGCGGATACAGGCATTGCTTCTGGACAAAAAGAACTACGTTGGAGGTGTCGGAACAACTACTGCACGAGGACGTCGAAAGGTCGACAAACGCGGCACGTCGTTCGCTGAAGACGAGGACGATACCAATTGCGGTGCCGGCTACATGATGGAGGATTACACCGACGACCAAGTGGTGCTTGAAGATGGGTCATCTGGTCCCTGGGACCACGACCAGCAAGGTAGTCGTGGTGGCGAAAATCATTCACATCTCAATCATAGGCACCGCGCCGGCGCAATGAGACCTAGACCCCATGATCCCGCGCCAATAGATACGGCCACGCAAATAAGAACCCGAACCGCCGCTGGTACTAGGTCCTTCCTTCCGTATCTAAGGAACTTGATTCAAAGCGCTGGCTCTACGGACGTCGCCACCTTCGAGGCGCTGTTCGATGCAACATTGGACGAAAGCGTAGTGGATGTTGATAGAGATGAACCCCAGCCCGACCAACGTTCTTACCTTAATATAGGCGAAAACGATTTGAAAAGTAGCACTTGCTTGTCCTCTGCTATCTTTGACTTTGATGAAGCTTTTCTATGAGGCTGTGGATGTGGTTGCTCCTCATAATAAACGCCTCTCATTGACACATACATGCGTAGAAGTGCGACGGACCACGACAGCCCAGATCCTTGAGACGAGAGAGAAAAACACAGAAACGGTGTGGGGTATTTCGAAAAGAGCGCATTTGTAAGTAGATGCGACGCATTAAGCAGCGCCTCCGCCATGGCTCGTTTGATCGTATTTCTCCGCAAAGTGTGTTCTACTTCCGCAGGACATAAAGGCCCAGCTGAGGCTTGTTTTGAACCGAAGCCTCCTCCGTGTCCGGACGCCAGAATATTTTTGATTTGTAGGTTCACTTCATCTACTATAATAGACGTCTGTGAAGACGAGTCTGAGAGCAACTGCTACTGCATCAAACAGAGCAGACGTAGTACGTTGTCATCATGTTCCTGTGGAGGTCTCGCTCAGTGCTGCGACTGAATGAGAAGTCAGTCAAAGTGTAGAATCGCGAAAACATTAATATTTTCTCAAGTTGTAATACCATTTACATTAGCAGCGTGCATCGATCTTGTATGTGAGATGCGGTCAAAAAATTATATCTGTGATGTACTTTTTTTGCACGAAGATGTATCCGCTCTGTCGTTGCTTTCCGAGGCGTTGCGAAAATTAAGCTTCATCTAGATAGTACCTGTACACTGACCCTGGGTGAGGTGTTCAGGAGTAGAGCCGCAAAAACAAAGCAAGACAAAAGCTGTGTTATTAGTGAAGAACAAGTTCTTTTGCGACGAGAAACACCATCGTATGTTGCCTGGTAAGTGCATGATTTCATTTTGTTTGTTCACCGTGTTTTCACTGCAAGCTTACTTTTGTAGGGAGAAAGGAAAAGTTCACTGCAAGCTTTTGTAGGGAGACGGGAATAGCACAAAAATTAGTCGAGATTCTTTACTATGCATCAAATTGAAAAATGGACGCCGTGATCTCCACTCTGAAGCAAGCCTCTCAGCGCTTCGACGACCTCCTGGGTGGCGTCATTGAGGATCAAGACGCGCGCGGAGTGGTTGTGAATTTTACGGGCGTTGCGATTTTTATGCTGATCTTCCTCTCCGGTCCGTTCGAGTGGTTCGGCTCGAGAAATAAAGCGGAAAAAGAGCAAGCAGACGCTGCGGGAGCAAAAAAGGAGTGACAGTTAAAAACCGCAATAATTATCGGGAGGACCAAAGCAGTGGCTTTAGTTAGTAGACAGGAAGAAAATAATTGCGTCTCGTCGCAGGCTGAAGGAGGTGCACCGTCTGTGCTCTCACTGCAGAGGCTGGCACGAACTTGAGCCATTCTTTCCGGCGGTGCGGACAAAGCTGCAATTCAACATTTTCCATTTCCAGACCCGCTTCTAGTGCCGCTAGCCAACACGGCTGCTATCCTTTGGCTCACGACGTAAAAATTCACAAACCAGCAGCCTCCTGACATCCAACAGAATGCCGGAGCCACTGGTTGACAACACCGGCGCCTCTGCCATGGAGGTCGATGAGATATGCACTGCAAAATAAATATCGTATTTGTAGTGTGAAGTGCATGATCTTCACAGAACGATAGAAAATGGTGAATATGAGATGCTGATTCATCAGAAGATGAAGGCGACAGAAAGTAGTGTCATGCGCAATTACTAGTACGAAAGCGATACTTTTTATCTTTTGCAGTGCATACAAGACGACGAAGAACAATAAGCGGACGCTGCAGCGGCGAAGTGTCATGGACAACGCCGTTCCGCCAACAGACAAGGCTGACGGGGGCAGGTGAGACTAATTCTAGAGGAAAACGTATTGATGTTGAAACAAATGTTTCCACGCACATCATGATATCTATGTTTTTCTTGTTGTCGACTGCTTGTTCTGAAGGTGTATTTTCATCCGGTTCTTATAGTTTCGCAACTCATCACTCAGAACGCCGCCCGGTGCACCGTCGCAGAGCCACAAGCGAGCGCGCAACAGCATGGTCGTGGACCAGAATGGCGTGTTGAAACAGAAAAACGAACTCTGCGATGCGGTGTTGGGCATCGGCATACCGCACGACTGGACCCGGATAAAGGCGGAGGGACCCCCGAACGAGGAGGACAACTACGAGATGACCGAAGAGGGCGAAAGTGACAACTCTCCCGACCGAAAGCACAAAAAAGTGCCTACCTGGTGTACTGAACAAAATTTTTTAGATTTACCCACTAGTTCTTAATGTTGATTGTTCTGCTCTGGAACTACTAAGTTGTGAATGCAAGTAGAGATTATTGAGTTATTGGGTTTTTATTCATCGTTGTGCGGTGGTTTCTTATATCGTGCATAGCTAAGGATAACGTGAGTTAGAAATTCTTCTAAAACAGGCCAAGAATGGGCAAAAGCGGTGGAGGAGCAGAGCGTTTATGGAAAAGTGGCAAAAATAGATGCGTCAGAAAAAAGGCAAAGAATCATCAACCAAGCAACTTCTTCAGCTTCGGCTACGGAGGTTTTGGATCGGAAGGCGCGACGTGAAGAAGTTCGCAATGATTTATCTGCATCGAAAGACGAAGTCCAAGAGGTCGCTGTCGCTCATACGTACATTACAAATTCTATGGCTATTTCTGATGCCTTATACTTTTTCGATTTCATACTTTCATCGACCCAGATACGGTTTTCGGTGGCAACATGCAGCAAGTGGACCTCCACGAAGTCTTCGGCGCCCCATCGGAGCCGAGCAAAAGAGGTACATGATTTATCATAAAACTTTACTCAAGAAAGCAAAAGCATGCGTGTCGTCTGGCATGAAAGTCCCAAAAAATTGCAAACTTGACTAATGCTTTATCGTGATCAGGACGATTCCCTTTGGACAGGGCTGCTATAAGTACTTCTGCCATGATACAACGACTTTTTCACGTAACATTGCAACACTGTTCAGGTCGGCGACTATCCGAGACTGCCATGCAGGAGCCGCAGCGAAGATGGTTCCGGGACAAGTTGCGGAAGGAAGAAGTTTACAATATGCAAGAAAAAAACTGTGTAAGTGTAACTTTGTCTTGCAGATGTTGCAAGACAGTTACACTTGTCATGCTCATGCCGGATATGCATCAGAGGCTATTTGAATACGTGTTTTCTCGTACTAGCTACGCATGACAGGTTTTCTGTCATGCAAAAGAAATTTGTGAATGTGATGCTGTTTCTGCAAAAAAGTTACACTTACACAGTTTTTTGCTTGGATATACAATTACGTCCAAGTGATGGGACAGAGCAAACGCATGGACCATTTTATTCTCAGGAAAAACTGCTTCTTCACTGTGAACAATTGGTGTTTTTGGACTACGTTCGTTTCGTATACGCATGACAGAAGAAAATTTGTCATGCGTGCTTGTTTCTAAGTGCCCAAAACACGAATCGTAAAGATGGTGACTACTCTTGCATTTCTAGCAAGACAACATCAAGCGGCGTTAGGGTTGTTGTATTCTTGGCGCATGAAGATCTTGTTAGCGTCGTGGTAGAACGTTAGTGATTGACAGTGAAGAAAGCACGTCTTTTCCGCACGATACACGTATGGCTGAGGCCAGGCGAGGAGGAGCGACAGCAGGGGAGTTCAAGTTCCTCGGCTACACTGACCAATCGGCCGTTTCTGTTGAAAAACGATTCCACGGGGGGGATCACCAATACAAATGCAGGACAAGGCGCGCAAGCGTCCGTTCCGTCCTCGTCTTCTGCGGCTGCGGCTGGTACTACTAGTAATTTGAACAACCAGCTGCAACCGAATTCGAATTGCACAACTACCAACGGAACGTCAACACTAGCAGCACCCCCACCTGCTCCTGTTGTACCAGTTGCAGTGACCGCTGGTGGCAATCAACAAGCGGTATCGTCAACACTACCGGAAGTTGTAGGCGACAAAACTGCAGCTGGGGGAACCAAGGTACTAGTGGAACCAGCTGCAGCAGCGAAAAATACAAACCCCGCAGTAGGATCAGAAGCAGGCCCTGTGCCGGGAGCAGCGAATGCAATCACAAATCCCAATCCCATGGTGACGGCCGCAACCGCACCACCAGCGCAGCCGGCTTCTTCTTCCTCTTCGAAGGAAGCCGTCGTGGATAGGCCCGAGCAGGAGCAGGAGGAGGTAGGGAAGAAGAAGGGAGGCTCCGCTGCCAGTAAAACCTCGATGAAAAAGTCCTCGGCTCCCGCGGTAACCGCAGCAGCCGCCGGTTTACTGCAGGCACAGTCTGGCTCGGGAGCAGAACAACCCGGCTCGGTGGGTGGAATGGTCGCTGCAAATAATAGCACGGGTGGCGGTAGCGTGTCCGGCCCCAGCAGCTCCGCCCTGGGAACGGCCAAGGCGAAGTCCAAGGCCAGCAGCGGCCGGGTCGCAAAGGCCAAGTCCACTAGCACAAGTTCCAAGTCAGCGAAAATGAAAAACGCACCGAAAAAGGACCAGCAGAATCCTTCAAAGGAGGGATAGCAAGCAGGATTGCGAGGTGGAAATTAGCTAGCGTATTTCAGGAGCTCATAGGTCGCTCCAATTGAACTGAAGAAGAACATGAGAAAAGACAGAATTTGTGTAGCTGGGAAACTTCTACACAAGTGACCGAGAAAACCACTCAAAAATCAGACTTCAAGGAAAAGTGCTGCTTTTTTGAAATCCCTTACATATATTTTTCAGTATTCTTCATCAATGTCAGTTAACATCTTCCGACAACTAATTTCAGTAGTATCTATAGCGTTAAAACAAACTACCTCCGAAGTAATCCAAGCGATTTCATCTACACAAGCGACTTTTTGTTTTTTGTTTGAAGTAGAGCGAAGCAGAAGCTCTCCAATGGGATGAAACTGGATGCGTTTTATATGTTGGGGTTAAGATGAAACCGCAATGCTGCGCACAGAGGTCCGTGAAGCTGCTCGCACTCCGCGTTGGCTTCTCCGCAGCGCCGCTTGGAGATTCTGCAGCGGCAGAAACATCTGTGGCAGTGGTACTTTCGGATGACGCGGCTGCAGGAGGAAGCTCAAGTGATTTTTGCGCAGCAGGACCTGTCGTCGTGGTTCGGTGGCTAGGCTTTTCCTGCGTTAAACCATCGACAACAAGCACCGAACGCCAATCGACCAGAAAACTGATCGAGAGGAGAAAACTGCGCGCCGTCACCATTTTCTTTTGCTTTTGCAACTCAGGAGCTATATTAAAGTGTGATCAATCCGACCCTCACAACCGACACAGCCATGCGGCATGGCCGCGCAGGTATTGCCGATATGTTTTGCTTTCGGCTTCCTGGCTCCTAGCCTCTGTAAGTGTATCTTCTTTTCATTCTGCTCATAGCAACAAGGAAGACAAGGTGGAAGGGCGACAGCTTAATACGAAAAGAAAATGCGCACTCATACGATAGTATTATTGATTGCATTTGCAGGAAAGTAGTGTAATGACTTAATGTGACCTACTTCTTGACCGTGTTGATTCTCAATCTTCACTCCTGTCGAAAGTTTCTACCACGAGTCAAGAACTCGCTCCGCGTGCTCGCTCCTGCTCTTTTCACATGCAACAACGACTCGTGCTGGGCAAGAGAAAAATCTCAGTTTCATTCATTCTTATGTACGAAAAGCCGACGACAGCAGCAGTACATCAGTCCGTCTCACCGTGCATCCTACGCACTCATAATCTTGAAAGCGTCGACCGCGACAACACGTCGATAACCACTCACGAGCGAGACAATAACTGCTTCAAGATGGCATGAAAGAGTCTCCTCAGCAGGGACACAGGTGAACAAACAACGTGCAACCAACCAAACCGACAAACGGCTAAGTCAGCGCGTCACCGACCACAAATCAGAATCGGAACCACCACGGAAGATGGACGCGAAACGAATCGGAACCATCACGCGATGTGTCGGATGCATGCTGCGCGGATGTAGACACGGCATAACGATAAGAAAACCACGGGCAGCAAGCTGCAAAGACAAGCCACAGGCTCTGGCAGACTGGCCGCCATCCATCACGACCGCCGCCCGGTCACCGTCTTATTCTGATATACTCATTACTGCTACTGGCTGCGGCCGCGGCGGGGGGGCGCCATGCGCCATATAATAGTCTGCCGGCGCAGGTTGCAGGAAGAGGACTGCTGACACACTGGCACTCCGGGCGCCTTCCCACCACGACAAAGGCAGGGGCCCAAACACAAACCCAACCGCCGGCCCACACATAGGGGCGCACCCAAATTAATAAAACACAGCCAGGCGGGCCCGGCTGCCACAGTTCGAAAACGCAACGCGGGGCGCGCGGGCGGGCGCACTGGGCCACAAGGCGGGGCGGGGCCTGCCAAGCGCCCCCCCCCCGCCGGGCGGTGCCTGCCGGCCACTTAGCTAGCCAGCCAACAAATGCCGGGGCGGACAAGAGGCCCTCCCGCGCAGGGGCGACCACAAAGGACGACCAGAAGGGCGGACGCCGTTCAAGAAACGGAGGGGCGCACGTTCTCCAACCACTGCAATTCTTCCGCGTAAGCCCTCGCGGGGCGGTTTTGGTGCGTGCTTAGTTATCCATCCTGCGGGAACGAATTTTCCGCCGGGGCGGCGCTCTCAGCCAAAGCCAGCCCGGCTTAGCTGCTGGCAGCGCTTTCTGCTGGCACGTGGGTGACTAGCCAGCCCCAACCGACCCTTTGCCCTCCTTGGCCAGGTTTGACCAGCTGGGCCGGCGGGCGGCAGATGCCAGGCGCCGCGGGCGGCAAAGAAACAACCAAGCGAAACAAGCGACGGCGCGCGCTTGCCGGTTTGGCTTTGGGTTTGCGCGTTCCTGGAAGGCAATACGCCCGAGGTCAGCTCAGCGCGCTGCCGCTTGGCGCTCTCTTCCCAACCGCGCAACACCCGGGCGCCTGGGCCCGTCTTTGAGGGGCGCCCGCCCTCGCGTGCAATCGTCCGCGTTTGGTCTAGACTTCAACAAAAACGGTCGCCCCCGAGGGCGAGCGTCGCCATAGTTTTCGCCTCCGCCTCTTTCTTGCCGCCGGCTTCCGCCAGCAGTTTTTTCAGCTGCTTGACGCTGAGCCAAAGCCGCCAGCTTGTCGATGGGGGCTGGGCAGATAAGTTGGGGAGCTCCACCGGACGCCAGTCGCGCGCGAGGCAGCGGCGCTATGGTTCCACGTAGGACCGGCTGCCGAGGAAGTCCGTTGCTCTGCTCCTGATTCCGCAACTTTTTTTGCCCCGCAGCGGGAGGGAGTGCCCGACTTCATAATCTTCGGGCGGATTATCCCTCGCAAACACCTCCCAACCGCTTCGCAGTTTTGGCCTCTAAGCGGGGCCCGCGCGGCTTGCATCAACTTACACTCGCGGCGGCCTGTCTGGCAACGAACCTCGACCAGCCCGCGGGGCCCCTGTCTCGTCATTTGGAAAACGAAGCCGCTGGCAATCATTTGCAAAACGGCGCCAAAGAAGCAGGCAACTTCGCCGCTCGGCAGGCCCGCGAAGCTTCCGGCTCGCCTGCCGTCTCCGTGCTGCGCTTTCGGATCGGTATTGCGGTAGCGGCGTGCTGCATAAAAATAGCCTCCAGGCTGCGCAGCGGCTGCGCAGCCCCGGCCTGTTGCGCAGCCGGGCCATCTTTCAAAGATGTACCGCGATGACCTGTCGCGGTAAATGTCCGCCCGCAGGCGCCCGCTGCCTCTGAAGCCGGCGCCCGTGTGAAAGAACCCCGGGCCAAGAGGCGCCCCCGGGGCTCCGGCAAGCGTGCTGACCCTGCTACTTACGAGAAAGAGAGGGGGCGCGCCAGCGTGCCGGCGGCACCATCGTCGATTCTATTCAGCCACCAACTCGAGTGAAGCCGAACAAAGACAGACGACCCCTGTCAAAGTCGAAATATCGCGATGACGACCTGATGAACACTGATGCCTTCCAGAGCAAAAAGGCCTTCGCTCTCGCGAAGAAGCACGTGTGCGGGAAAGCAGGCTTCGTGTTAAATGAACGACTACATTCTGAGAAAGTGCGGTGATAAAATGTTTCGCCCGATATCTCAACTCTAGTTTCGGCGTCTCGCGTCCGAGGGCCATTGCAAATCCCTCTTGACTACAGTTCTAGGTCTAGCGCGTATGGAAATTGCGTTTTGCGCTACTTACCGTTACAACAATTTTCGTCCTCACATTCTTAGCCGAATCGTTCTTGCGCATGTTTGCAACAGCAAATTCCATGTGACTTGTAGTTGTACTTAGAGTTTTAGATATTTTTGCTCCGTCACCTTTTCGACTAGGACGCGTGCAGCTCGTCTCAATACTCGAGGTCGCCGTCTAATAGCCAGATCACAGCATTGTTTCCGACATTTTCATAAAAAAAGTCGCTAGACTATTTCGGAAAGAAAATCGGACCACGCCACGATCTGTAGTAGACAACATAAAGGAGGTCTGTGCTTCGAAGAAAAAGAGATATATACTACTTGCTCCACGAAAGACTTATGTGGAGAAAGCAAGAACAGCTGCCATTGAGCAGCACGAAATAAAAGGTAAGCATAACTGATGGGGGTGCCACTGTGAAAGCTAGCATTGTGACCCAAGTTGTTCTCGAAGGAACACACCTGAGTTGGGGATAGCCGAAGAAGAGAGTTGGAAATGTAAAAAGATATATGTTGAAAAATTGAAAAAAAAACCACCACTACCGCAGAAATGTCCGCCGGACGACATCACCTAATCGGCTTCGGGGTCCTAGCCTCTCAAGTGGAGTGAAGTCCTTTTGGAATTTTTTACGATAGACTTTTGAAAGGAAAATGGGTACAACAGCAGACCCAAACACCGAAAATCCCATGCGTAGACGGTACAGAAATTTTGAGCCTAGCACTCTCTGGGGGTACCAGCTCGAGCGCTGTAGTCGGTCAGCATTTCAAAACTGGCTACTTTGCTTGCACAGGTTTATCGATGCAAGAATGCTTTTGAGATGTTGAGTAGTAGATACTCAGGAAGAGACTTTTTTGTGTGAAAAAAAAATGTAAAATGTCGAAATCGAAAATACGTTAAAAGCGAGCGCAACTTGCACTTCTTGGATTTCTAATGTGAAATGATGCAACATGTGAAAAATGTCATAAAACGAAAAGTTAAACTGTGAATACTGAATGTTTTGAATGTAATCGCAAATGAATCGTATACAAAAGAATTATGTAAAAAATGACACATCGTGAAGAGCGAGCAAAACAGTTTAATGAACAAGACTCTTGAATTTACTGTCGTGAAATGGAGCTACTTCGGTTCTGTTCGAACGGCATGGGTTCTACTTTGGCTTATGAAAAATATGTCGGCTGCTGGGAGGTCCAGCTCTTGTTCGTAGAGCCGCAATCACTACGAGACGTCCCTACATCAGCCACCTCAATTGCTGCCACTTGGCGGCAACATGACCGGCGCTGGCTGTGGGCCGAACATCCCGCGCATGACCGGATTGTTGGCGTTTGAGTTTCGATTTTGACCCATGATTTGCAGTTTCGACGTGAGCAGCGAACCGGAGTTCGCCTGTCCCGTCCCCGACAAGCCAAATTTTGCCGCCACGAGACGGTCTCCCTGGCCAACGTCCTCTTGTTGTTCCTCTTGCGTCAATCCCCGCAGGCTGTTGGAAATGCGGTTGGCCGGGTTGTTGCTATTGCCACCGAACCCAAGACTCCCTAAACCCAGCGACTGCAGCGGGCTGGGCGGCGCCACCCGTTGTCGCTCCATTTCCCCTATCAAATGCAAATATGTCTGGGTCTGGAAGGATGCGAACTTGTGATGCATACTTGGAGCATACAAAAATCTGTCATGCGGGGACAGCAAATAGAGCTACTTTTCCTGTCGCCGAAAGAAGGTGTT
>JACKZZ010001869.1_pt1 | contig 14625 bp, 16 predicted proteins | sample 8027871 | NCBI WGS metagenome assembly JACKZZ01 (sample SAMN15724774, study PRJNA655200) | protist metagenome | isolation source: fluorescence activated cell sorting (FACS) single amplified genomes of... | place: USA: West Boothbay Harbor, Gulf of Maine | collected 2000-07-19
AATATCCCGAAGCACGCAGATGCATCAGCGCCAAGTAAATCTGCTGATTCCACCAACTCTAAATGCAAAGTAAGCGAAACTAAAACCGCCCCGTCTGAGTCTACGGAACAGAAGCCCGAAGAGGACCAACACCAGCACGATTTGCAAGAATTCGAAGACAACATCAACAACAACCTCGTCGACCTCGCGGAGGATATTCAGGATTTGCAAGATCCTGCGCAGCAGACCCTCGACGAAAACATCAAATATTCCTGCTTTGGCAATCCGTACTGCCAGCAGAATTGCCCGTGCATCGCCGGCGTCTACAACATGTTGAAACAAATCGAACTGTACGTGCTGGGAGGGCTGTATGTGCTTGGATTGGGAGTGGAATTTTGCGTGTTCAAGCACGAGTGGGACAAGTGGGATTCAGTGCAGAGGGTACATGCAACTCTTGTCGAGATTGTTTTGTCTATTCGATTATGGGGATATTAAGTTTTAGTAGATCTGTTCTGTACGATTTTTGTATACCTGAACCTGACTGAATTACGCTAACCGTCTAAAGCGAAGAATAAGAAACCTACAAACATAATCTTTGTCCAATTCTTTGAACCCAGGTCAGCTTCAATCTTGTCCACATTGGCGGCGCTTTGATTTTGCCAGCTGCTGTTATTATGGTGTTTTATCACGCCTGTACGCTGAAGAAGTTCTGGGAGCGGCTCGCGATCTTCGTCATAGCTTGCCTGGTGGTATTGTGCGCACTCAACCCTTTGGAGGATGACCTGAAGGAACACGCGATGGTACCGTGAATTTGTTTTTTTATTCACGAGTTTTTAGCGTTTGTTCCTTGGAGATTTTATTTTAGGTATTGGTATTGGTATAAACTACAACTGATCGTGATCTGTTATTGTGCATTTGGATCTTATCAATCATTTAGAAGTGATTTGTCTGTGGCGGAGGTGTAAGTTCATTGCTCACATAAGTAGATTTTCTCGTTGCAATTTTGAAAACAAGCCAATAGATACGCATAGATACTAGTACTACACTACTTCAACCTTACAACCACCCAATCAAAATAATTCCTCACAGCATGAAGGGAATCATAGTTGGTACCACGTTTTCTTCATTATGGGCTTCTGGCTCGTCTATTTCGTTGGGCACTTCGTCATGCATAAATGTTGCAAAACGGTGATGTTTCCGAAGCATCACAGCAAATAGTGGAAGACATACAAATGGTGGAAGAAATCCGATGGAGAATTTTTACTCGACTGTGTAATCAATGAATGATATTCGCCGTCTTGGGGTTATAATTTGGCAAGAATTTTTCGTGTCGGTACATGATCTGCGAAAGATGTCGTTCCCTCGACATCAAATCTCTGTTTTATTTGTCCCTCGATGTAGTTACTGGAAAGGACAGCATTCTGATTTTTTTTCCAAATCGGAAGTTTATTCGGAATACTACTCTGATTATTTGAGCTTCACTCTGGACTCAAGTGGAATAGAAAATATTTGCGAGGGGCTACAGAAGTGCTAATATGAATTATTTAAGTATAACTATAAGTACGAAGAAATCTGCGAAAAAATAAAGATGTTTAACAATACAGTATCCTCCACGTTCTTGTCGTTTCTACCTGGTGTCCGATCAGTGCCTTTCTAGGTGAAGATAAAAGAGTTACACTGACTGCATCATGATCGTAATACACAATAATAATTTCATTTATATTCTGCAAGCCGTGTCTGAAAATAAACGAAGAGAGTTCTGAAGTGGTTTGTTTGTACATGTCTGTAAAAGCTGTATAGCGTCCTTGGAGATCGATAAGTTGAAATGTAGCGCTCATATGATATTGATATCCGTGTCTGTATCTAATGTCGTAGAGAATCCAGAATTGATCTTTTTATCTGACATAAATCGTGCCTGGGGCTCCTGGTGGTTATTCATTTCTGTAAGAATAGAACATTTACATTATGTGGAGACATCCGCAGAAGCACGTACACATTACAGGACTAACAGCCTGTGCGTTAGCATAGGTAGAAGATGGAACGCTGTGTGCAGAGCGAAATTGTGAGATGAAAGACAGAGAACACGGTCAGCACGAAAAAATGACACAGGGAATTCCTAGAAATCTGTATCCAACCGAGTGGGAAAACGAGTGGTTATTTCTGCCTGTCGTTATTTTGTGTGATATTTTGCGACAGAGTTTTCATTTTCTTCTTGGACAAGTGGTCAAGTGGCGTAGAAATAGGCCCCAGAGCCGTCGTCCGAGTCGAAGTCGAAGAGGTAGAGGTGTAGATGTGTCGTCGGGGGGTAACGCAGTGATTCCAATTTGTAAGCTGATTCACTTGGTCTCTTCGGGCTCTGATGATGCATGCATTGATTGTGAGTACTATCGTGTTCTATCTAGGAGGGGTCTTCGGCTCTTACGGCGGCGACCTCTCAAATTCCAATCTCCCCATAATATTCCATTTTTCAGAATCCGTGTTCTATCTAGGAGGGATCGACCAACGACACTTGGCAGTGTCGCGATGCTTCTTATCTTATGTGTAGCTTTCCGAATGGCGGCCCTATGGTGCATTTTCAGTTAAAATATCAATCATAGCCCGTGCTGCTCTATCGTTTAATGATTGGATTGTGCTATGAATTACATTTCTCGTTGTCTACAGATCTTACAACTCTCATGATTAGAGAATTTTAGTTCCGTAAAATTTGAATGAAAATGCAAAAATTACATCTTCATCGGGTCATCGTAGCACCAGAATGAAAATGAATGTTCTCAAAAAAAATTAAAAAATTCCTCTTCACAACAAGCTTTTTTTCGAACATATCCCACCATCCAGAAACCTTGAAAATTGATATTGTCGAAAATTTCACGAAAAATGCAACAACACTCTCAAAAGAAAATGAACAACACTCTCAAAATACAACTAACAGTAGCAGGAAGCAGATTTTGCTTCAGAAATTCACAGGAATTTGGAAATGAATTGAAAAAGAAAAATTCGGAACACTGGACAAGATAAACGCAATTGAAATGAAACCCTCCTACAGGAAGTTTTCCAATTTCTAAACTATAAATACGCAAATTATAGTTTCTACATCGTAGAAGGTACACGTTCTTCACACTACAAAGAGCACTATGCCGAACACATCTACGCTACTCGTCGCTACCACGGTAGCAGGAATGTCCGGCTATAGCGCGGCCATTAACGTGGACTTAGCAAAAGCACAAGGAACAACAGAAACGGGGGTTGTTGGACCAGGAGGTCAAGTCATGCCTCGCGAGCTCTACGAAGAATGGATCGCAGAAAGACAAGAGCAAAACCTGAGGGCACGTCAAGTTGCGTGGGTAGAGGCAAACTTCAAAACGGTATGATTGATGATGGTAAATGCTAGACGATAGATATTCCCTTTCTATACTCTAGGATATAGCTTGCATCCACTCAAGGGCGAAATTATCTGTACCTGACATTGAAAGGAAATGAAAGAGGTGTACATATTATCCCTGATGGATCAACTAATTCTACTCAGGATGCTCCAGCTGATATTACCGCTGCAGAGAGCGTGAACAAACAACCTGCCGAAGCACTCTCAGAGGCACGTCTTCACCTGTGGAATTTTTACAAGTCCTCGAAGAGAAATGAGAAGACAATCAGCGGACCGCAAATCAACAAACTGGTGTGGTTTTTCCGCTGGCGGGGCGAAATGCCCAAACCCGGCCAGAAAGTAGTGGACATTCCCGGGGCCCTATTCGTCTATATGGATGGGATGGATGTGTATGCCTTCAACCTCGACAGAGTCAGTGAAGCAGGAGAGACGTATTCTGAAGATGCAGATGGAGTCACTCTCAAATACAAGGCCACATACCCGTACAAGGACAGCGCAGGCAACTCAAAGAAGAAAATCTTCTACATGACCATAAGATTGCCTCGTCGGAGCGAGGGCGAGAAACAATCCGGATTTGTCGATCCGACGATATATGAACGCGAGTGCCTTACTGTAAAAGAGATTGACCGCGACGACAAGGGTGGTGCTACCATTAAATACGACAACGACCTCAACTACGAGCTGGAGGACATCAGCACAGCGTTTTTATGGCCCCTTACATACAACTGCGAACTTGACCTGAAGAGAGCGGAGACGCCAGCACCAGCTGCATCAGCCACCGCTCCAAATGGGCCAGCACCAGCTGCATCAGTCATTGCTCCAAATGGGCCAGAAGATCAGGATGGAGAATTAGAACGAAAGGTATTGTGATAAATAGCCTCTGCGCTTTGGTCACTATTCTTTGAGTGCACTAGGCATCAATATGATTGTATATTTGCTGTAAGTACGCCAATAAAAAAATATTTGTCTGGACAAATGCTGTAGTCTCGAATAAACTCTCATTTTTCATGGAAAATAACAGACGACGCATCTCGACCATAGCCACGTCGCGGAAAGCAAGGCAGAGAGTCGTTTGTGGAAGCTCTTCAGCTGTTGCCTCAGTGGCCAAGACACTGCAGAGTCGGAGCACAAGGTAGTTATTCTTTTCTTGTGTAAAACGAATTATGTGCAATTTCGAATCATGCTTGGTGATGTTAGTGAGTCGTGTGTACAAACTTAAAAGATATAGATCATTTCTTACTATTGTTACGTCTTAAATATTCGACACTCCGCCCCGCTAAAAAGCTAAACGAATTGAGTTTATTGTTATATGATAAAAATCCCTCACAGAACGCGCACCTCGAACAATCTGCTGGCCCATCTTCTGCTGAGACAGTTGTGGACTCCACAACTGGTGCAGTCGTCCCCAACAAGCCAGAGGTTTCCTCTCAGTCGGCAGCAACGACGAAATCGGCAGGAACGACGGACATCCCAGAGTCCAGCACTGCACAAAAATCTCTTACGAACCGGTTGCGAAATTGGTGGTCCAGCTTGCACTTCAACTGGTGGGGGAAGGGCATCCGAAAGAAACACAATCCTACAACACAAGAAGCAGAAACGACTTGCTTTCTGAAGACTTCTTAAGGACGACTCGTATAGTTGAAGGAAGATTTGTATAGCTAGCCTGATGGTGGATTGATATTTATCGCACAGGGCTCAAGAACATTGTCTTGGTTAATCGACGACAGTCACCGCTCAGGGGCGTCGATGGGATATTTAGCATTCGCGGATGCGAGTGCGATGCTGATGTAAGTAGAAGTTGGTGGAAGTATAGTAAAAAGTATTGGCTCATCACTCAAACTTAGAGAGGTTTATAAGCGTTTGTGGAAAACTTCGATGGCTGAGATAATTTTTCGTCTCTCCATCTCATCTGTTTTGTATGTGAGGTGAGGTAGCATACACTACGACACTTCTCTGGAGTGATTCCGAATTGGTTTTCAGAATCGGTTTCCAGAAAAGTATTTCACCTGAAAGAAGGGCCTATAATATCATATGTATCATTTCCTTTGTATCGTCTTTCAAGACATTGTCAATGATGTGATTGTGATAGATTTGTGATGCCCTAACGCCAGCTGGTAGATGGCATATATACTCTTTTCATTGCTTGTGTCTCAGCTCTCCAACAAGCGTCTCCGCTTTATTCCAGACAATCGCAGACTAGACGCATGTCATCACGGGGCAGAGCTGAGACACGTCAAAAACTATATTTTCAAAGAGAGCACCTTTTGTCGCTTGGCTCCTGTGAATGGAAAGAAAGAGTATTGCGCACAATTTATTAGCCAGCTCTGAGTGAGGAATTCATGACACGAGATTTTTTGTGCCAAACGGTGTCTCCTCAAATGAACAGTATTTACGATTAGCTAACGCACAGAAGATCAACACAGGGTGCTATCCAATTTAGCTGAGGAATACAAAAACTCAGAGTGACGAGGAAGCTTTTTGCTATATTACTACATGAGTCTGCCCTAACAGATCATGAGAATCACAAGTTCCTCGTCGGCATCTTTCAGGTGTGACTGGAGGTCGTCCGGTCAACGGACCGCACACTGATGTGCTGCTCCAAGGGACTCGAGGTCGTCTTGTCCAGGTGGTTCTAACCACCGAAAAGAAACTCGAGCTATGAAGAAAAAGAAACTATCATCAAGGGGTGGAGTTAATTAGGGTTTGGTCGGGAGTCGGGACACCATTACTGAGTTCTCCGTGCTCCCCCGGCCCGAACCATTCAGTGATCGAGTAAAACAATTGGCGGTTGGCTTGCTGCAGGGATCGCTTTCGTTGTTCTCAGGATTATTATATTATATCAATTTCTCAGACAGCACCGGAAGTCCGACTTGATCTGTCTACTTGTGCATGATGGGTATTCTTGGGACGTGCATGGTGCTGTAATATCTGAAAATCTTCAAATGAACAATCTTCGAAAAAATTTGATCAATGCGCGTTGTGTGCATCCTCTGTCATACCTGGACAAATCGAAATTTTTGAGACCCTGATATTCTTTTCTTGACTACGTAAATGAAAATGCACATGGATGATTCATAATTGTATCCTCGGTGAGTGAGAGCTTCAAATGGCTGAATTTTCACACACGAGAAGAGCTGAAATTATTGACCAGTGCGAAAACGCAGAGCCAGGGAGATCTTCATGGCGGCCAGATACTAGAGCAGAGCATTGCCGCCCGGGCCCCGCGCACACATTACTGAGAATGGCCGGCAGAGCCACGCACGGCATGGCCAACGGCGAGCCTTCCAATGTAAAGCAGGGGAGATTACTCCAAAGCTGATTGTAGTATGTACGTTGGACTACACAGGACGTTTACTCAGGAGAGCTAAGCACATAAACCCTGCTGACAAAATTGATCGTCGGCCTATTGTATGGACGCCGACCTGTAAATTTTGGTTCTTCAAAAAAAGCTTGTTGGGAGTGCCGGGACGTCGTGCACATCCTCTCTCATTTGCGTGTATAATTCGTAGATGCGGACCGATAACCATTATGAGTTCTCGTTCATATCGACCGACGTAATGAGTTGACCACGAACTTCCCCCTCTGTAGCTGTGACAATGAGAGAGACACTCATATTTTTGTAAATACATAGCTATAGTCGTTTCATGAAAGATAAAAATTATTAAGATTTTCTTGGTATCAGGCTTAAAGCGTCGTCACATTTATTCATAGGATCACGCTCATAGAATGCGTCGTGCATTTTTCTTCTAGAAGTAAATCTTTCCATTTCACAAAAAAAAGAAACGCTCTGGCTCTTCTATCACAAAAAAAAGAAACACAGAAACATTTCTATCACACAGACTACAACGCAGGCTGTCGACAAAAGAGAGGATATGGTTCTTCCACAATCCTCATCGGAACCCATGATCAAACTGGCAATCAGTTATAATTAAGTGGGAATGAATTCATCGAGTCGTCCATAGTGAATTAGAATTTTTTGGTAGGTTTTTATAGTGTTCGTATTTTGTATTGATTAGGTCTCATAAAGATTCCCGGTTAAAGGGCATCATCATGTCGCAGAGAATATTTTTAGCCAGGAGTTAGTGTTATGAGTTTTTTTCGACAAAGTTAAGTTGTAGAAGAGTGTTGATGTTCGTTTTCCTTTGGTAAAATTCGTTTTCATCTATCGAATATGTTTCATCGTTCTAATATTCCATTTTTCCTCGATATGTCTCTGAAACAGCATATTGCTATAACGAGTCACAGAGTATCAACATTTATTAGACACTGATTGCCTAATATTCTATCCGTAATTGAAAAAACTTCTCCGTTTTATTTTCCAAGTGCATGATGATTATTTCGATTTCTCCATGAGAGGGGCGAGTCTTAGACTAGTCGCATATCATCACTGAAAAGGGTTTAGGGTCGTATGTGAAGTGTATGTGAAGTGTACATGACTGTGTGTATGTGAAGTGTTGGGATCAGCACACAAGATCTACAGCTACACTCTATAATATATTGCATGATCTGTCGGAAGGATGAATTTCTCAGTGTGAAGGACTGTCTGTACTGTGCTATCTAGATAAATTGCAGGGATCTCAGAGATTCTTTATCTTCCCGACATTAAGATACGTCGTCTAAGACTTCGCAAAAAGGCAAAAGCAAACTTGGTAAAAGCATTCTTATTTTACCCAGTAAACTGTACATTTTCGATAATTTCTGTCTGTCTAAGAGTCATATCATGATGATATGATAATCATCGAGTGCAGCCGTTCTTACAAATAGTACCCTCTCGATAAAGTGAACTTGTTTCACTCCTTCAGCGCATGCTTGAAGGAGTGAAACAAGTTCACACTATGCAAAGTAGTTTTATACAACGTAACTATCTCAGTAGTTTACAACGTAACTATCTCAGTAGTTTACAACGTATAACTATCTCTCTCTCATATCTATGGGTTCCTCTTGGCCAACGGCCCAACATGTTATGACTTGTAGCAAGTTTTAAACTTTCAGATATTATATTTGTCGGACAGGACACATGAAGTGAAGATGCCTCCAGACAGGAGCAAGATGTCGTGCCCGTCACCAGACTGTCCGAGCAGTTTTTACTGCAGTTCGATAGAAATGACCGAGACGCTGCACAATATTAGACAAAAGAGTGGACGACATGATCACACGACAACTCTTCCTCCTTCCGGAAATCACAAAGTAGAAAATTATGAGGGCCAGCACACTGCAGCTGATCAGGATCTGTTCAGCCCCCCCGGAGCAATTAATGACACCTCTACTAGTTCTCCTGGTAATACAGGTATTAACAAGAACACCGACCTCATGCCAGCTAATGTCAATGAAGGCACCTCCTTGCTCGGAAATTTCTTACTCCGCGGCAGGAGCAAGGAGCCCACGAACACTTCTGCGACTGAGCAGGGGCCCTCATTGCTCCCCGCGAGCAGTATTCCGTCGCAACAGCAAACACAGAGTGGTCGACATACAAAACACGGCAGTTTCATCATTCCTACGAGGCCGTTGAATAGCATCATGAACATGGCTGGTCTCAAGAACATGCCTGGGTTCTCCTCCTCCAACATGAAAGATCAACATGGAGAAGATAAAAAGTCCATATTACCGATCCGCACGTCCCCTCTCCAATATTACGAAGAGGGCGATTTTACACTGCAGCACATGTACATCTTGCTAGCGATGCGCGTAACAGCACCACTACTATTCAACACTCTGTGGCTGACCTTTTCGAATGAGATGTCCTGCGACGCAAAGGCCGGATACCAAGATTTTTTGTGGTTCACGTTTTTCTTCGATCTGTATTATATATTAGTGAAAGGGACGATGCTGGCGATGTATTTCCACGCGTTCATGCCACCCTTGACACCCATTCATCCCATATTCAAGACGGGCAATTATTATTTGTTTGTGGTCACGGCGATGCTCCTACAGTGTCTCTGGAACTTCTTGTGGCTGTGGACGGATAACGTGCATGAGGACCGTATATCAGATTTAAATCTCGAAGATCATTGTGACCCACTCTAAATAAAATTGAATGAGAAAGCGATTCATGATTGGACTGAACGAATAGATCATCTCTTCTCAAGAACACTTGAGGTAAATAGATGAGATGATCTCAAACAACAAAAGAGCCTCAACAACTCATGATCCACAAACAACCTAACCTCAACATCATATTTCATAGGTATGTGGAATTTACACAAATTAAACTTGCCGCTTACCGCGGGCGTTGGTTTGCTGGTGTTTATGCCGATCTATATCCTTACTAGTTTTTCCAGTGGGCACCGAAAATTAGCTGTCAAGCGCTATTTGCTGCTCTGTTTCATCCTGGTGGCCGATCTGATCTTCATTGCGACGTCATTGGTCTATGTTTGGTGGTTCTTTCAGGTACTATTAAGTAGAACAATTACACGTAAATATCTCATTATTTTTACATGTGGTTGTTTCTTGGCAATATTAAATGATGAGATATTATCCTACTTTTAGTAAAGAGCCATAGGTCTCGAGGACGATGACAAGGCAAAAAAAGCAGAAGATTTTACATCAAACTATATCACTCGGTTTAAACTTTAAAGAAGAATTCATCTCGATCTATTACGTAATAATGTCAAATAAATTCTTTCAAAAAACAAAGGTGAAGCGCACCCTCGACGTTGATTCTGTCTGGAAGGAGCAACTTGTGGATTTAGGTCTGGTCTGTGGGTTTACGCAAGTTTACATGCCACTCTTGGGCAAATGTTGGGGTCTTGCGATCTACTTAATGGATTCCTTCGCCCCAATGCCGGACGAGGTCCGACAGCGACTTTTCTACCTCGCGACCTTGATCCTGGATATGCACCGTGTGATGTATCTGCGGCAGATTTTTACGGGATTGCGTTCTCCGTACATGTTTTTTCTGATCTTGTTAAAGGATGCTGCGTATGAGTATTACCACTTCGCGTTGAAAACAGACGCGAACTACGGGACACTGGTGCTGTTGATTTTTCAAAAGCCGAAGTACAAGATTTTAAATATGAGGTTGTGGGAGCAGCAGTTGATCTATTTCATAGAAAACTGGGTTGCGGCGTTGGAGGGGCCGAAAAGGTTGTTGGCAGCGTTTCATTTGACCATGGATTGCGGATTCACAAACAGCAAGAAGATGAATCCACCACATGAAAAAGAAGCCCAAACAAATCAGGAAGAGGATGGGAGCCAACAAACGCAAGTAAAAAAAGTAAACACTGTCTTCTACGATACACCGTCAGTGAAACAAGAGAAAAAAACTAATTGCTTTAGCTCCTGCTGTGGTGATTCCGACAAAGAGCAAAACACAGTCTCGTTCTTCTTTTGTGATCATATGATCCATTTGAAGAATTTGCCCGATTTCACGGATGAGAAATACTTGATTTTAAGAGATATGCACGGGCCACAGAGGAGGGAAGCGGTGAGTGTGTTTATGCAGTAACATGTGGACGAACTGGCCAACATCAGCAGCATGGAAGAGGACACTACTACTATTACGAAGAAGAGTCCATCAGGAAAATCTACGTCTACAACAGCCAAAAGTCCTTCCGCGAAGACCATCAAGGGGTCCCAGCATCAAGTTCTCCCATACACCGGAGGAGACGATCCCACTGCAAGTTGCACCACAGCTGCCAGTACACACATACACACACAGACACATGCGACCCCTGCAACAACGCCGCCGGGTGGACAGCTCGATCATACAAACAATAACTCCCCACGTGAAAATGGAACGACGCCAACGTCGAGTCCTGAGAGTGCAGGATTAACGAATCGGAATTCCCGCAATTCCCAAGGGGTGGTGGGGGCCAACGATTCCGTCTGGGAACAAACGAAAGCACTGCAAACGATGTTCGCAGCGACAGCTTATAGTAGTTCGACGAACGAAAACAGGGCTTCGCGAAACACTCGGATCTCGGGAATTAATATAGACGAGCAACATGTTGAAGACCTCCATGGAGCTAATCATGTTGGAGAGGACGCGGAAGAAGATGGTGTCAATGCGATGATTCAAAATACAAACACCAGTGCCAAGAAATTATCCCAGCATTCATCTTCAGGCAACGACGTCCATTCTCAGTCCCGAGCACATTCTCTGAAGGAGACCGAAACTCAGAAATCGGTCTCTGCGTCGTCGAAGAAGCTATTAAAAACGCAAGGAACATTCGCGTCTGTGGCGAGCACGGTCTCGGTGAACAATAATTTCGGCGAAAAACCCTCGAGCGGCAGAAAAAGCATCGGGAGTCGCGTGGTCAACTTTTTAGGATCGCCAGGGATCGTACACAAGGAGAGAGATGGAGCTGGTGGGGCAGGGAGTATTATTTAGCTAAAAGTTTCTTTATTTACTAGAGCGTGCTAAAAGTCTTTTTACTATAGATTTATTCGGATGGTGCTGATATTGTCATGCTAGAAGGAAGTTTATTACCTCGGCTTCTGCACAACACCAGGAAAATGCTTGTGGAAATAAATGTCTAGAGGAGATCCCTACTAGACATCAGAGTGAGTTGAGTGGACAGAGATCCCTACTAGACTGAAAAAATTCTCGTCCAATCATTGGAACTACGACGTGCAACAGGTACAACAGGTAAAGTGGAAAATTTCTCGAAGCAATACCTCCCCAGTCCAATCGAATTGGTTAGTCCGCATTTAGTAGAGCCGTGGCAGCGGGATGTGCTTGAAAATGTGATTCGCAGAATCCATGGAGCGGTGTTTGTGCGTTATCGTATGATTGAGATTGTTTTTTTCAATCTTACTAGGGGAAGGGAATAATTTTTTATGATCTACTTCGGGTTCAATTTGATTTGCATTTCTTGGGGAGCTGATTTTGTTGCATTTATTGCAGCCGATTGATGTCAGCCCACAAGGGAGCAAGAACCCACGACCTGTTCTTCACACCTCATCAAAAGAACAACTGCTAAGCTGTAGTATTACCCGCATGTTGGCTCCTGTGAAAGAACCCAATTACTACCAAAGTAGTCTCTTCAAAATCATTATACACACAAGGTACTCGCATGGCCGTGAAGATTACTAGCTCTCTCCAGTATCTGATCGCCGGTCTCTTAATCCGATCGTCGAACGCTCAGTTTTCGTTGAACTACATCGCGGACCACACTGCGGAGATTACGCAGAACAATGTGTTGATGTATTCAGTGGCGTTCCTGGCAACGGATCTCATTCAGATCTTTTTGTTGAACAGACATCAACTGACCAGACTGGACGCGCTGGCTTATGGACTGCAGAAGTATAAATTTTAGAGATATTTAATAGTTAGATTGTTTTAGCTATCATTTAAGTTATTTCTCTTGGTGCTTCTAAATTCTTAATCTTATCTTGCACGGCAGACACAGATATTTTGAATGCTCGTCTGGCACTAGAAGATGACACAGAGAGTCTATAACAACTGAGGCGATGAAATTTTCGACACTCAGGTACGGCCGGCTGTTCCTGTCGAAAGCGTTCATGTGGATCGTGATTGTGTGTTCCGCCTGCTGCAATTCAGACGTGTTTCTTACCTTTCCCACACTCCAATTCTGTGAAACGAGGAGGGAGTGATTCTGTCCTCGCAGTTTTTTTATTTCTGGGTCCCAGTCTAAAGAAAGTTCCAGACCCATTTTCACTTAATATTTCTTGGCACTACCTCTACTAAATACCCTTGCCTGATCAACAGATGTCGAAGTGTACATCAATTATTTGAGATCTCTCTGAACAATAACTTGAGAAAGAGGGGATCTCACGCAAACTAGTTTCATATCGCAGATCTTCTGAGCTCGATAAATTTCGGCAAGACGAGCACCCAGGGAGCCAGCATTCAGATTCACGTGCCAGAGCAACACGGATGGCTGAGACCGCAGAAAAAGTACGCCCTCGGACCAGAATAGCGACTCAGCAGGATGGTGCCGCCTGCCAGCACCCAGCAGCATCGTGATCGGTCTGAAGCACTACTGCCGAGATTGCCGAAAATTTAACGTTGGGATGGCCGAGGACGAGGAGACAGAGCACGGGGATCGGAGTGATGTCTAGGCAAGCGCAGCGGTCAGGGGCTCTACTGATGCACGAGAAAAAATGCAAGAGTCTCGAAGCCGCGAGCGAAGAGCGCAAGGAAAAAGCAGAGCGAGGGCAGGCGAGTGAAGGAAAGCCGAAACTGAAAAGGAGCGTAGAATTCCACTTATCTAGTACGCTTGGCAACCCCGAACGCCATTTATCTACCTAGATTCATCTACAACTAGATCTCTGAGCTGAGTTTCTAGTACATGATTTAAGTATTGTGACTTTATAAATCGAGTATCTATCGATCTTTCTTCCTATTTTTGCTTTATCTCTCTACTCAAATGAAAAAATGCATCTAAAGTCTGATATTCGTACGTATGATAACCGATTTCCCGATGATAACTTCCTTCGTCAGCGAGAGGGAGCTATTCTATTTTCTTCTGTTTCATCCCATGTGAAGTTTTTTTTGGTTTGATCATCTCAGATGTCTAGATGAATTGCCCTGATGTCTGGCACCAGCAGGCCGCATATCAATTGTTTCTCTCTCTTTATCTCCTGCAGACGTATTCCGATTAGAGAGGGCTAATATTAAACGAACAGCTACACATTGCCTTGCAATTGTCAGTTGTGAATAAATGACTTCATCACAGATTTATTTGTCGACGCACCGATGACGTTCCACAAAAAATGAATTGTGGATGAGTACGACGTGTTCATTTATGATTTTTCGATGTGTGCAGCAATAAATTGATGAGTGTGCGGGCGATCGAACATATTATCGTTGCGCAGGAGAAGTGACTCGTCTTCTTGAGCCAAGGAAACTTTCAAAGGGTCACATGGCCTAAATGCAGTCGCTCTCGAAGAACCACGAGCAAAGGGTCTTCCACATGTTATTTTTGTCCTTTTTATTTTTTCCGTTAAGATTCTCCTTTTCATTAGTGTATACTATTTTGTTCTGTTTGATTTTGTTTTTTTCTTTTTCTATGAGAGAGCGAGTATTCGGTCCCCCTAGTAGAAGCAGTGAAAGAGCGAATTGAATATGAATGGAATCGCAATTTATCATGGTTCGTAACACCAAATCTCTTTGTTTGTTCATGAAAACTAAAAAGCTTCAATTTATGAACATAAAATTGGAATAGATCCATCCCTGTTCTCCCTCAGCCTCATCCCATCCTTCCCCATGAACAGAACCGAAATATGTTCTTTCATTCTTGATCAACAAACCCAATAATAATATTGATCTGATCTAGTAGTAGATAGTGCATATGAGTGTCTGA